>Ga0325402_1002726_pt1 | contig 15623 bp, 11 predicted proteins | sample PopdelMetagenome_22_FD_207212 | JGI IMG/M metagenome (GOLD analysis project Ga0325402, IMG submission 207212) | Populus deltoides microbial communities from Bellville, Georgia, United States - Xylem-PdKOR-R3 | ecosystem: Host-associated > Plants > Phyllosphere > Stem > Wood/Secondary xylem... | reverse complement strand
ACTCGAGGAAAATTCATCCTTAAAGATTCACGATTTCTGCTCCTACAAAACATTCCAAACAATAGTAAGCATCTGCTCATCCTAGATGGACTTAGAAGCATATTCTTTTTTCTTTTTTCTTTTTTCTAATAGTGACAACCTTACCAGACAATTTTGGCTCATATATCCATCTTTTATCTTTCACAGCAGTAAATATTACACTCTTATGCTAACACACAAATCATGAGATATATTCATTTCAAAAAATTCTCTCCTAAATCCCTGATAAGACTTTCCAAATTATTCCCAAGAAAATTATCAATATTAAACAACAATTATAGAACAAAATCAGCAGTGCATTACATTAAAGCAATTTTACCTGTTCGCCAAGATGGAGACCGAGAGACTGATAATGTCTGCCAAGGGCAAAAATGGCATTGAGAGTGGCAGCACCGGAGCCGATCCGCTTAGCATCGGGATCAGGCACAGCTAACGTGATAGTAGAGCTAGCGATCCGGCCCATACGCTTGGCTCGGTTAAGCTGCCATTCATATAACTGGGCTTGTTCAGGGCTAGCAGCAGTTAGGACAATAGCATCCCATGTAGGGACTCTGGAAGGATGCCTGACCGACAACCTTAAATGGTACCATGATTTTCGTAGGATTGAGGTTATGTCAACTTTCTTGTGTTTGGTTCGAGAGAATGCTCTTTCTCTTCTTGATTCCATTTCTCTCTCTTCTTGTTTCGAGGGAAGAGAAGGAGGGGATAGGCAGCAAGTCAGAGGGAAGAAAAGAGAGGGAAAGGAAAAGATTTATTAACGCAGAGAAATAGAATGCCGACTGTCGGGGTTTCAAGTAAAAAAAAAAAAAAAAAAGATAAGAATTCAGAATACGGCGTCGCATATCAAGATGAAGGAAAAATATACTCCAGGAGAACAAAAGTTAAAATAATTCAAAAAAACAAAATGGCGTCGCCCGGACTCGAACCGGAGACCTTCAGTGTGTTAGACTGACGTGATAACCAACTACACCACGACACCGCTTTGCCAAGGTCTGCCATATTTCTATATATATATATATATATATATTAATTATTTTACATTCTTTCCCATTTCTGAAAAACTAAAAATAACAGAGAAGAAAAGGAAGAAGAATTGATCTTTCGATATAATGCACCAACATAATAGATCTAAAATGAAAACTTCTTTCTATCATAGAAAGGCTACCTTCTTTCAAGCTTTAGCTCACCGGAAGATCATAAAATCCACCACGATTTGTATAGGGTTGGCAAAAGGATTGGTATGGGATACGATTTTACCCCACCAGAAAATCAGAGTTCACGTAAGGTAGATTTTTTATGATCATAATTTTAAAATTCAACTTGTACAACGGGTTGATTTAGTATTTAACCAAGTCAAGTCAAGTTTAAAAAATAAAATAAAAAGTAAAAATTTAGATAATTTAATTAACTCGGTAAGACCCGATCAAAATCTCATTATAACTTATTAATTATTTATTTTTTTAATAAAAATAATATTATTTTTTTATAAAAAAATATAAAAAATAACTCGAATTAATATGATATTCTAGTAAAAATTTATGACCCTGAAAACAGATCTACCATCCAGCTGTATATAAAAACTAAAATAAAATCATAAAAAGTAATTTGCTATCTTAATAAGTTTTTGTTAAAACAAATAAATAGCCAAAAAAGGAAAAATATTTCTTTTGGGGGCTAAAAACGGCAATATAATTAACAGTGAGAGAAATTAGGTAATAATAAATGTTTTTGACTTAATATCAACTTTTAGACGCAAAGTAAATCAAAGATTTTGTGCCAAGCTATAAGGGTTACAAATTATTTACTTGAGATCTATGTTTAACATCAAATCACTATTTTTATCTGTTTATAAATAAAAATAAAAAATATTCAAAGATACAATTTAAATGCAAAAAAAAAATCATAATTTGGCAGGATAAAAAATGGTAAGTTAGTTTAAATATTGACTTACTTTATTTTTTTACAATTAATTGGGTTGTGTTTAAGGGTATAATTAGGGGCGGACTTGTGGTTTAAACCACAGGTGTTATGGCGTCGTCAAACCTCACAAATGTTTAATTAATTGATTTGATACCATTTGATTTAACTTTGGTTATAGTCTCAATCAACTAAAAAAGTTGGCTTTATTTAAATTATATAAAAAGAGAAAAGCAATGATAAATGATGAATAAAATAAATAAAAATAACAATATATTATTAACTTAGATTGAATGGTAAAATAAAAAACAATAAAACTTTTATAAAATAGTTAAAGAAAAAAATTAAAAAATCATAAAAATAAGGATCAAATTAAAAACACCAATACATAATAATAATAATAATAAAAACTTGAAAATATAAAATTTTTCAATGCGTTTTTTTACATAAAAAATCATAAATGTAAATCAAAAAACGTATGACTCATCCAATTAAATAAATCACGAATCATTGTATAAATAGATGAAATAAAGTAATTAACGATAAATACAAACATAATTGAAAAAATCAAGAGACCAATGTAGTTAAAATATTTAATATCATAACACAAGTCATTTATTTGGTTGTATTTAATAAAATTGTTTATAAAAATCAATTTGTAATAGAGATTGGCACACACATAATATTTATTGAATAAAATATAAGGAAAAAAAATATTATGAAAGGTTTTACATATTAAAATACTATAAGGAATAAATATTTAATCTATATAAAATATACAAAAAAAAATTCAAATGAATTATACTAATCAATGCAAAAATCAAACACAACCAATATAATTAAAAAGATTGTGGTTTAACAAAGGCTAAAAGCCCAAAAGAGAAATCATAAAGAATGGATATTAATTATAATATAAATTTAAAAAACACATATAAAAAAGTCATTAATATATATATATAAGTTACGGAGAAAAAAAAGCAATGAGGCCAAATGTTGTTGGGCCTGGTAAGTCAAGCCTAATGCCTGACCCAATCAGGAAAAACCTCGTTTGTGCGGTCCTTTAATTTTTTTAAGTTTAATGGGGTGGATGACGCGAGCGGGTCTTTAATTTATTTATTTTTAAGATTAACGGGGTAGATAACATGTCGTCCACTAGTTTCCTAACAAGAAAAACCGACACATTATTTGAAAATCCCATAATCTGGGTACTAGTGTGGTTGGAAAAACATGGCTATTTTTTTACCTAAAAACTAATTTTGAACTGATTTTTTACCCATAACACGTGGGAAAATATCTTAGAAACTTTGTTAAACCAATTCATTGCCTCAAAAAACACAAAAAATATATATCTCAAAACCTGAAATCAATCTAGAAACAAAAATCTTCCCGTGCTCAAATCTATTTTTTAGGTGTTTTTAAGTTTTTTTTTTTAAATCTAATAATAACTTTTCTTATTACATGGAACCTTGACACAAAAATAGACTAATTTGATGGCTGAAATCTTCCCCAGCATCAATTTTCTCTTTCTAAGCTGGAATTCAATGGCCCGTCTTTTTCTTCATTCAAAAAAGAACTAAAAAAAATAAAGTTTGATATCAAAATATATTTTTTAAAAATTATAAGAACCGGCCATCTAATAGGTAAAAAAAATAAGGAAAAAAAATAAATTTTTAAAATAAATTTCAAAGTCATCATTTACGTTGCTCGTATTTTTTCACTTTAATTCTCTTTATTTTTTTAATTCTACTCACCTTGTCAAAAAAAAAAACATATAATTAAGTGCTAATTTAAATTTAAAATTGGTTAATTATATAAAAAAAATATTTGAGAACTAAAATATTTTTTTTAAATACACCGTTATAATCCACAACCAATTGTAAAAGAGTTAACAATGAAAATAGCTACAGTAAATTCCCGATTTAGTTTTTGTTGATTAAGAAACAAAGGGGAAAAAAAATGAAGAAATATGGTAACGGTTGAAACTTGAAAGCTAAGCTGGCAATAGATATAATAGAAGCGGCAAGACAAAACCAACTTCGCATAACGACACTCTCCAACCTCAACCAAGACAAGAAAAGAACCATCGCATGTTAGTTAACTAAAATTACTGATTTCATCGACCATACAAGTGTTTGTTTGCTCCTTCTATTCCGGTTCCGTACATCACCACCATTTTCTCCTCTTTTTTAGCCTATCCCATTTCTTCTCTCATTTCTTTTTTTCACTCCCATTTTCTTTTCAAAACAGACGTTCTTTTATATATATATATATATTCTTTTATTTTTTTGGGTTCTTTTTTTGTTCTGTTTCTTGGTTCTGGTTTACAAGGATGTTAATAGAGAACTTGGTGGTGTTGGGATTAGTTTAGAGAATGGACAAGAATTGTAGAGGCGTGGCTTTTGGGCTTACGAATTTCTGTAGTTCATTGCCTCAAGATCAACAACAAAAAGACGTGTCATTTCTTGTCATCGAATGCCGATTTCATTTGCGACATTCGGCTTTCGATATCTTCTGCATTGCTTCTGAAGCATTCTCCGAGCATCGACACGGAAAACGTCTTTGTTTTTTGCCTGTCGATCAAGGGGAATTGCCTTAATTAGGTGTGAAAATTTTAGTAAATAACAGACAGGTTTTTTTTTACCACGCAACAAGATAGGGAAATACGAGTGCGTTTTCCTTTTCCTTTTCCTTTTCATTTTTTGTTCTTCTTTGTTGGTTTTTAGTTCGGCAAGAATGATACCTGTTACTAGTGATAGTGCTGGATTAGTTTTGGCATCAAATAATGGAATGTATTCGGCGATGGAGCCTTCTGATGCTGGGGCTGATTTGGTAGAAAAAGATCCAACCGGTAGATATGTCCGGGTATATAACAGTTTTCTTCAATTCAATTTCATGTTCGTTTTAGCATTTAGCTTTTCAAGTTGTTGCCTTCAGGTACTTTATGAGATGATTTGGTTTAATTTGAGGCAATTTAAAGTTATATTTTGGTTTTTTATTGTTCATGTTTTCTTTTATTATGAGAAAGCTCTTTTCTCTATTTGTGATCACTAAATTTCAGTTTTCCTTTTTGTTGATTACAGTATGATGATGTGTTGGGCAAGGGTGCATTTAAGACTGTGTATGATCCTTATGCTTAACCTTTCTTTTATTTAAGAAAAGTCTATTTGGAGGTTACATATTTTCAGAAAGCCAAAATCTTTGAAAGCAGAGAATTAATTTTTGAGTGCATATATGGCGATCCCTCTGTACTCTTTTTTGCAGTTACAGGGCATTTGATGAAGTGGATGGGATAGAAGTTGCTTGGAACCAAGTGAGAATTGATGATGTCTTGCGATCGCCAGAAGATTTTGAAAAATTATATTCTGAAGTTTATCTGCTAAGGTCACTAAGACATGAAAACATCATCAAGTTCTCCAATTCTTGGGTGGATGATAAGAACAAAACAATTAACATGATTACTGAACTCTTCACATCTGGGAATCTGAGGCAGTATGTTCTTGAATCTTTTTTTTTTGTTGCTTTTTCTTTGCCTTGCATTATTTGTCTTTGTTGTTTACATTTGTACTAATTGTTTGTCTTTGGTTATCAGATATCGAAGGAAGCACAGAAATATTGATATAAAAGCAATAAAGAATTGGGCGAGGCAAATTCTCCGAGGTTTAGTCTATCTCCATGGTCACAGTCCGCCTATCATTCACAGGGATTTAAAATGTGACAATATATTTGTTAATGGAAATCATGGAGAAGTTAAAATTGGAGACCTTGGGTTGGCCATTGTTATGCAGAAGCCTACTGCAAAGAGCGTTATCGGTATTGACTTGATGCTTCAATTCCTATGCATAGATAAAACCAACTTTGTTAGAATTACTGAGCATTTCTCTTGCTTACACCAGGAACTCCTGAATTTATGGCTCCAGAACTATATGAAGAGGAATATAACGAACTTGTCGACATATATTCTTTTGGGATGTGCATATTAGAATTGGTTACTTGTAATTATCCATACAGTGAATGCAGAAATGCAGCTCAAATTTATAAGAAGGTTACCTCTGTAAGTTCTTTAATCATCAGCTTATTATCATTTACATGGCCTTTCTTATCAAATTTCTTTATATGACTCTCTTCTTGATTGATTGACGTGCATTTCACTACATTTGCAGGGTATTAAACCTGCTTCCCTCAAGACAGTGGGTAACACACAGATTAAGGAGTTTATTGAGAAATGTCTTCTTCCAGCATCTGAGAGATTGTCTGCCAAGGAGCTACTCAAACATCCATTTCTTCAGCTTGAGATTCCAATACTGGAACAGATCTGTGATCCCTTACCGGTACCTGACCAGTTTCCTATATCACTAAGTTTACCCAAGTCTGGCCCTCTATTCATGGACATGGATATCGACGAAAAGCAACTTTCAGAAAGTACATGTACCGGAAGCAACAATGGAAGTCCAAAATCTCCAGTTTTGGAATATCAGAGAGCACATAAGAACAATGAATTTGGGTTAAAGGGGATGAAAAATGATGATAACTCTGCGTCTCTGACCTTACGAATCTCTGACTTGGGTGGTAAGGAATTATGAATTTTGGAAGACTTGCTGTTACTCATATTCGCAAATGCAATAACTTCAACTTGGTCATTGCTACTTGCAGGTCGGGTGAGGAATATTCATTTTATCTTCTACCTTGACAGCGATACCGCAATATCTGTGGCAAGTGAGATGGTTGAACAACTAGAGTTGGCAGATCATGATGTCGCTTTCATAGCTGAACTTATTGATTCCTTGATTGTGAAACTTCTCCCTGGTTGGAAGCCATCGTCTTATGGTTCCTCAAATGTTGCAATAGGTCCTTACACTGAGTCCCCAGTCTTTGAAAATGGAGAAAAATTAATTGCATACCCTTGGAATTCAATGTTGAGTAGTGCTCCTGTTGGAACATTAGCCGAGCAAGATGATCTCTCTGGGTTAACAAGGAGTCATTACTTACAAGCTGATGATAGTAATATCAGTGACAGCCCCAATAATGAGATTTCTCAATTTGTATACAATTCCTCTCCAAGTTTAGCTAACATGGGAGATCAAGAATCTCAGTCATCAGTTGTTTCAGAGATACTTGTCCAAGGTGCTTCATCTATAAACAATAGAACGTCTGAATATTACAATAATGATGGAAGCTTCAAAGGCACAAATGGATATGTTACTGAGTCAAAGCTTGGAGATGCATATCTCAATTGCAAGTTGGATAGACAAGATAGTTATGTAGGAGAATTCGTTTCAATGAACGAATCTACAGAGAACTCAGAGTGGTCATTCCCCAAGCAAAGTGGAGCATCAAATGTTATGAGCTTGACGAGCAGCTGTTCTTCTCAATCATTAGCTGACAAGGACGGATATGATGATCTAAAGCTGGGACTCGATGCAATAGAGGCACAGTACCATAATTGGTTTGTAGAACTTACTAGGATGAAAGAGGAGGCGCTGGAGGCCACCAGAAAGAGATGGACAGAAAAGAAGAAGTTAGCTGCTCATTGATTAAGAACCTATCAACCAGCTGATTTTTGTGTGTTTTCTTCTATCTTGTTTATAATAACATTCACTAATACTTTGTTTAACGGTTGTAATATGTATTAACTGAATCCTGTATTGATTACGGCTCTTTTTAATGGAAGCTGTGGCACTTGGGACTTCATCTTGTGCTCTGCGAGCTCGTTTCTTTGTTGACTTTGTTCGTAAGTGCAGTGCTGTGTATATCATTGTCCAAACTTGCTGGTTTTTACATGATATCTGATCTCTTCTCTTACCAGCATTAGCTACAATCTTTACTGCTAGAATGAACTGCTAATTCTGTTTTGAGCATTGTTGTGCATGTCAAAGGACATAGTATATGGTCCCAAGTTAAGGTCTGGATAGAAATGTGAGGAAGGCATCAAGGGCTCACAGCAGAGTCAATGTAAGTTCTCAATTCTCAATTCTTAGTTGCTATTCACAATTTCTCAATTTGATGTCAAATAATTCGGAGAGCAAGTTACGCAATTTCATTAGAAAATTATCATAGCATCTCCAGTCTACATAGACATTTCAAATCTGTAACATCGGAAACAAGAATGCGTGAACAGGACTATTGAACTCAACTTCGAATCATGCAAGGATGGAACTTGAAACATGCGAAGATCTGAGTATAACTTGTGAGGCTTACAAGGCAAAAATATGGATGACAAGTCCTGAGCACATCACATCTTTCCACGCGTGTCATTCAAGCAAAAGTAAAATGCTGTTGCTGGCTTATCAGCTGATCTAATCTGTACCTACCGTTATCAGGCCTTTCCGAAGTTGCAAAGGGAAATCAAACAAAAGAGAGAAAGGAGTAGAATTGAGAAACGACACCAAGAAAATAAGACCAATTCGAGTTAGCAAGCCTTCACCTGCCCTGATGAAGGAGCTCTAAGGATGCTGCAGGATGAACAAGAATGATTGAAAAATAAGACCAGTTTTACAAGTTAAAACTTAGGGCATCGTCTTAAACTGTGGAAACTGAATATCATAATTTAGTCAAATCTAATAAGGAGACAGAAAATATTTCTCCCATGCAATTAGGTGAGCAAGTTCAGCTTAACCTTGTAAAACTCATGAACTCAACCCTGACACAACCGACCAGTTGAACAAGGCATAGCATTTCCATTGTTAAGCGGATGAGGTTCACTACCTAGTACCCTCATAGCCGCCAAATTCAATCCGATCACCCCCCCCCCCCCCTTTTAATTAAATAAACCGAGATGTTTATGAGTGTTCGTTTTCTCAAAGCTTGAGTTATTATATTTCTTCACTAGAATTAGTCGTCCTTTATTGAAAAACAAATCGGAGAAGGAAAAAAAAAGAAGGAAAAGCATTGTTAGATTGAATAATGTTTCATGACGAGAAGTTTAGAAAAACTTAAATTAATTTAATATGAAAAAATAAAATTAAAAAAAATTTAAGCCAGTAAAGTTAATCAGTCAAACTCACAATCTATATATAAAAATATAATAACTTAATAAAAAAATAAATTTAATATTAAATAATAAAATTAAAAAAAATATTGATTAAAAAAAATTATTATTTTAATAAATAGTGTTTTATGGAGAGGGTAAAATACCCTCTTTTTTTTAGTTTATAGTTAATAATATTTAACTATTATTTTTAATCAAATGATTAATGATAACTTCATTTTTTTCACAAAGAAAAGTAGTAGTTGGAATAAGCGGCAACGAAGTGCTTTAATTTAAAAAAAAAATAATCTTCTTCTCATCAATTTTCATAATTTATCCACTTCTTTTTTTTTTATCTCTTAAGTAATAAAAATAAATAAATTGAAAAATAGTATTAAATGGACAAAAAGGATTAAGTTATTAATAGATTTAATAACATAAAAATTAAATTAATATATAGTTTTTTAAATAATAAGGACTAATTAATTAGTTTTGCTAAAACTAAGTTATAATTAACTCTTAACAAAAAATAAAAAAAATAAAAAGTCTTTCTCTCCTCTTTCTCTTCCCCTCTCAATTATTCGGTGCATAAATGAGAGATTCATTCAATATTCCAAATAAAAAGGCAGAAGCTTGGAGAAAGATAATGAAACTGAAGAACAGTGTATGGGAGCAGTGCTCGTGGATAATTGGTTATGGCAAGGAATTTTCTATATGGTGATCAGACAATTGGTACGTACCCTAGTGGTCCATTTGTTAAAGCTCTTCGACGAGGGATAATCATTGAATTAGGTTTATCTGGGAATTCAAAATTGTGTGACGTGATTCAAGAAGGAGAATGGATGTGGCCTCCTGCACGATCAAACCAAATGGATCAAGAAAGTTTCTTTATATGTAATGTGTAATTTTGATGATGAGGATCACGATCATCTTTTCTTTACCTGTCTCCTTACCAAAAGGACTTGGCAGCAGCTATTGCATCTATGTAAAGTGCACAGGCAAGTTGGGAACTGGTCTGCTGAAAAATGAATATTGTCTATGGCCTATGGGGAAGGCAATGGATTCAGAAGATTTAGATAACTTGGCAGTCTTTAGTTAAGTCATAATATCTGTTTACCGTTGTTTTTGCTTACAGTACATTCTGTGAAACTGATGTTTTAATAATTTATTAGAATTAGAATTTCCAGGAGGAAGGCTTAGTCTAAAAGCAACAATCATTGACGGGCTTAATGCTTTGTTAATTATATCATTAGTGTAAACTTTTCATCTTGTTTTGGGTTTTGCTTTGGCCCCTGCCATTAACGTCTTTGTCAACCTGGTTTTGTTTATTCAATTTACTATATTTTTCTTATTTGGATTCGTTACTCCATCAATTATCTTATTACGGTCTCTGATTAGACTACATATTTCTCAATCATTGATGCCTTATTAATGTTCTGATCGAGTTTATCCTTTAAAGCAAATTCTGGTTTAATGGCTGGCTAGTTTCTTTTCTTTGCCTTCTCTTGCTCTGGTTTCTTCGGAGAAGCAAAGTTTCCATGGCTGAGGGCGCAGTTGGGCCGCGGTTGTACTGTTGTTTTAAGTGCAGAAACCTTGTTTCCTGTCACGATGATATTGTCTCCAAGACTTTTCGGGTGAGCTTCATTAATCTCTCAAGGTTTCTTTCTTTCTTTTTTTTTTATGCTGCAATGTAAATAAGTAAATAACACCATAAAACACGAAATTAACGGTACGGTTCACATAAAAAAAAATTCTTCTACATGTTCGATTAGCCTAGAAATTACAATTTACAGGATCTTCGCATGTCAAACATATGGAATCGAAGGATCCATATATACATGAGCACGATCTTAATTAAGTCATTTAATTTCAGTGTTGCTATAATTCAAGAACTTGGTTTATTAAATGATCCTTCTCGACATTTGGATGATAATATTTCAAGTTATTTCACAACAATGGATATTTTCTTAGGCAAACAATGGTAGAGCCATTCTGTTCTCCCATGCAATGAACATTATCTTAGGGCCGAAAGAGGACCGCCGGCTTATCACTGGTGTCCACACGATCGCTGATGTTTACTGCTCCGATTGTGGGGAGTTATTAGGTTGGAAGTATTGGAAAGCTTATGAAGAATCGCAGAAGTACAAGGAAGGAAAAATTGTTCTTGAAAATTTCAAGATTGTCAAGGAAAACTGGTAGCAGATGTATGGTCACCAAAAGCCCTCGTGTCCTGGCCAATGGCCATCCATACAAGTTCTTTGATTGCCTGAAGAATGTTTATCTTTTACAAAGTATCAATTCAAATTCTAATTAAATGGACATTAGCATGCTTCATGTGGTGAAAAATATTGTCATTAATGAATGTTTTCCGTGTAATTTATATCCCATTTTATTTTTGTATTTGAATTTTTTAATAAAAATTAAAAAAGTTGTGTTAATTTTTTTCTTTTAGATATTTTGATAGGCTGAAAATAATAATAAAAAATATATATATTATATCAACTATTAAAATACTAACCAAATCTTAAGATTGGTAACTGTTCAAATTCTGCATTGAAAATCGGAATGTTGTATTATCTTGTGTTTTGACGTCAAGAAAAGCGGGAAAGTGAAATTTTTGTACCCAGGTGTCTAGCTTCTTGGCAAGTAAGGGGATTGAAGATGATATTTCGTCTCGAACATCAATGAAAAAAAATAATCTTTTTGGTAGTTTCTGGGTAGCTTCCTATTCCTTTTCAGTTTTAAAATTTCCTCATTCGTGTAAAATGATGCATGCACATGCAGTGAAGCCAACTTTTGGCAGTCTAGCTAGCATATCTCCAAACAAGATCGTGAAAGTTGATTAAGCCATGTAATTTTGTAAACCTCTATAGAAAAACTTACACATTTCAGCCACATTTACTTTGATTCGCTCGAAGCTTAGAATATTGCTGGCAAGCAATGCTCGACAAACCAGTTGAGTAATATGTCATATTATCTAAAGTTAGATAGCAAGACTAAAACTTGAAACATTAAACAATCTCTTCATAATTGATTTAGCCATCTGTGCCAACATCAGAAAATAATTTTTTTAAAAAAAAATTGAGGTTAATAACATAAAATGCTGTTTTTGATGGAGACATGAAGCGAAACAAAAATGTACAATCAAACTGCTGGCCCCAATTCGATTGTCTAATTGCATACACAGACAGTCTGGTACTCGTCAATTATTAAAATGGTCTAGCTACCAAGGAGACGAGGACAACAATTTCGTAACTGATGAGCTCATGAAATTTGTAAGCATGAAAAAAGCAATTATGCTTCCATCAGACAAGAAAACAACTATCCCTGTAAGAACCCTGCAATTTAATGATGCCAACATCTCGCCGCGCACCGTTTAGCCCACCACATCACTTCGGTAAGACCCAAGGGCATGGCAAGACCACTCGATCCAAGGCTAATAGGAGATGTTCGTGAGCCCAAAAATCGCAACTGGTGAGCGCTTGCTATCCAATCACTTGCCATGTTCAAGATTCTCTTTGGTTTTATGTGTGGCTTTGAGCTTTCTTGCTTGTCTTTCATTCGAGAAACATGGGGGGTTTTTTTTTTTTTTTGTCATTAAACTGACCTGAATAATATATGGCACTGATATTTAACTTCTAGATGACTTGGCAAGGACCTCTCACCATCAAATTCAGCAAAAAAAAAATAATGTTTATGGGTGTTAAAAGGGTCTTAGGCTCTTAGCTGGAAGCAAGTCTTTATGGGAATCTCCCCTAATCTGATGTATTCAATAAGAAAGAAAAAAAAAAAAGAATCTTAATTAGGGTTCAGTCTTGACGGAGAGCAAGCACACATGATAAATGATTCAATAATTACTAGGAAAAAAAACTCGTGGATAGCTTTAACAAATATAAGTTGGAAAATTGGTTATGATAAAGTTAATGTATTGATTTAGAGAGCGTTTGAAAATATGAGTTTCTAAAAAAATTAATTTTTTTAAAAAAAAATTAAATAATTTTATGTTTTGAATTGTTTTGATATGCTGATCTCAAAAATAATTTTTAAAAAATAAAAAAATTATTTTGATGCATTTTAAAATGAATAACACTTTAAAAAGCAACAACAACCACACTCCCAATCAAGTCTTAGTCTTAACGAAGAGCAAGCATGTTTTTTTTTATTATTATTATTCTGCTTCAATTTTTAAAACTAAAAAAATATTTTTGAAAATCTGAATGGTTGGAGAACATAGAAAAAAAATATTAACTGACGAATAATTTAGCTTTAAGGAGAAGAAATACAGTTCTTGACAAACAACTATCTTTATCTCTTGTTTTAATCCGAAATAGTTTTATATATTTGTGCTTATCGTTTGTGTAGTATGTTATTCGCTTGGTTAATTGTCAAATATTCTGCAAAATCGTTGCTTCTCCTAAACAATTTCTAACAGCATCCACAATTTACATGATTAATAGAGAAGGAGGCAATGTGAACGCTTCCAATGGTCTAGTGCGTGCGTTAGATGCTGGAATCATAGTATTATAATGGACAGAGAACAATCAATGGAAGAAGCCAAACATCAAATTGTTAGAGTGGGGGAGGGAGAGAGAGAGAGAACAGGAACCTTCACAGAAGCACACCAATCGGACATTTTAAGCCAATTCATCCCATCAATTATTAAGTTTGCGTCTAGCCACCGCCCACACGATCCTGTATTCCCCGCAAGATGAACCTTCCTAGAAACTTATATTCCTGGGAATAAAATAAAGGAAAATCTTAAAATGGTGGCACCACCACAGAACTTGTAAGACGCTGAACTGCCAATTTCTAGATATGTGTCCTGACACATGAATCAGACCGTCCATTTACATGAATAGTGGATGGATATCAATCAATTTGATGTGTTTACTTTCTTTTGAGCTTCATTAGAAACTGCCCAAATGATATGGGACCATATCGAAAAAGCAATGACACTTTCCATGCTTATAAAAGGTCAGATAAATCTGTCAACCTTAGCTCATCCCTAAGGCTCTATATATTTTTCCACGCCCAAAAATTGTCCTGAGTTTTCTCATCAACAGAAATGGAGAAGGGTCAAATTGGGATGAAAACTGCAACAAGCAGCGAGTATCAGGATTTGTTACCGGTTATGGCAGAGAAGCTTGATGTAAAGGCTTTTGTGTCTGAATTATGTGGGGGCTTTCGTCTTCTGGCAGACCCCGAAAAGGGGTTGATTACATCAGAAAGTCTGCGAAGGAATTCGGCACTACTAGGGATGGAAGGGATGAGCAAAGAAGATGCGGAGGCTATGGTGAGAGAAGGAGACCTTGACGGAGATGGAGCACTCAATGAAACAGAATTCTGCGTTCTGATGGTGAGACTGAGTCCTGAGATGATGCAGGATGCTGAAACCTGGCTCCAGAAAGCACTTGAACAGGAACCAAGGACATCCTCACCCTGATTTTTCCTGTTGTGTTAACTTAGAAGAAGGTTGTCTCTTTTATTATGTTGTACGAGCAGGTTGTAATTGATGAGCACAATGAACTTCATTTTGTACTGCATGCAGGAATACATCTACCATTAACAGGAAGTGCTCTCAGATTAACAGATCCGGCCACTAACTGAATGAAAAGAGATGCTAAACACAGCAACAAGTGACACGAATACACAATCACTCACCTTCACGTAAACTGCTCTGGAGACGGTGAGGTGATGATCATGTGGGTCTCCAAGTTCGTATTCCACGCGTGCATTGTTCACTGAAAATGAAAACTAAAAAGGCTTTTATTTTAGGCACATCAAAGAGGGGACAGGTTAGGCCAGCCTTCCAAGCAAGACAAATAAACTTCTAGCAGGCAAGGAAAGTAGGAAAGCAAAAATCCTAAAATGCTTGGATAGGACGTTGGATAATTGACAGGTTTGTCTTCTCTTAAAAGGTCATAAACTAAAAATATGCAGGCGTGATAATTGAGTTTAAAAAAAACCGCCCATGAACTCAATGGAGAAGTGGGAATATAATTTACAATTCTTTTAGCTTAATCATCCATCCATCCAAGGAAACAACTTATTAAATTAATTGAACATCCAACTTCTCAACTACATAACCAAAAAACAATTTTGAAGGCATCGGCGCGATTTGACAGAAAATCACCATCTATTAATAGGAATTTAACGAGGATGATGCCAGAACCTTAAAAATTAAGATGCGCTGCTTCAAGCCCAGAGCAAACCATTCAAAGACATCGCCGTCTACTATGCGGCCAATGATAACCAAATTCGTCCAATATCTCTACTTTGATATAAAATAGACAAGTGCCCCAAATTGTAAATCCATGTAATCTACACTGGAGAAGAAACTACATATACTATGCCAATATGCACTTTTCTACAGATCTTAAGCTATTGCAATTACACAAGAGATGGTGCAGTGAAACAAGCAGAAAGCTTCCCATCATTCCTCATGTTCTTGATCTTCAAACTGGTGATCGACTGTAAACAAAGATAAGAAAACAAGACATTGAAAAATATGCGTTCCTCTGGAAGAGATGAGAAGATAAGCTTCAAACAGCTGTGCTGTTTCTTGGAAAAACAAGCAAAAAAAAAAAGAGGGGAGAAACTCTCAGTTCAAGTGGAAAGCAATACCTGCGGTGTCTGCCATACTCAGGGCTTCTGTTCCTACCATAATCAGGACTTCGGCGCCTGTCATGCACTGGACCATTGT
>Ga0325402_1002724_pt1 | contig 15635 bp, 7 predicted proteins | sample PopdelMetagenome_22_FD_207212 | JGI IMG/M metagenome (GOLD analysis project Ga0325402, IMG submission 207212) | Populus deltoides microbial communities from Bellville, Georgia, United States - Xylem-PdKOR-R3 | ecosystem: Host-associated > Plants > Phyllosphere > Stem > Wood/Secondary xylem... | reverse complement strand
TGATGATCCAGCAGAACTAGAAGCGTTACTTACATCCATCTAGTATATCTGCAGTCGTTGTCATTTCATAGAGACATTTAACAAAGGAAACTGTCCACTTGCTGAGAAATTTCGGAACCAACTAGAGACAAGACAAAACCTTTCATCGATAAAACAAGAAGATGCAACACTTCGAACAATGTAAGGTTGTATTATATAGACTGTTAGTTAGTGGAGACAAATAATGTCCCACCATATGCAAGTGGGAATACCTAATCTCCCACTTGACATATGGTGGAAGACACAAACGGTGGGCATAAATCATGCCATGATTTATGCCCTTCACTCCTCGCTCGCTTAATATATATGTATGTTCAGTAAAGAGCTAGAGAGTTAAAATGTGAAAAACGCAAAGAAGAAGAAAACACAGAGAGAGTGAGCTAGAGAGAGTTGAGTTGAGTAGAGAAGTTTTTTTCCTCCTCCTTGTTTTATTGTTTGTATTATTACTAAGCTTGATTAATACAAACCAATTGTTTCATGAAGTAGACAAATTAGTAAATTTATACGTGTTTGATTGCTTGAATGTCCCAACACAGACTGGGACCCAAATCTAAAACAACTGAGCGCCTGGGGGCTGGGAGAAGATCAGGTGTTGCTCATTGTCTAGTCTGAATGTCATTTGTATAGGCTAACTATTAGACAATAGCTCGTTTTATCTTCGGAGGATTCTTTTGTTTTCGTGACCATTCCTTTGCTTTGGTATTCTCCTGCACATTTCTGCCACAGAAAAAACTACGTCTTCAAGTTAAACCACTCAATCTATCTTTATATAATTTAGCAAGTCTTGATTACAATTACAGATTATAAATTATAAAAATTAATAAAAGCCAAGGTGATTTCACTGTGAACCCCATAGCACGGTTCACTTTAACGGCGCGGTGTGGTTTTTTTTTTTGGTTCTCGGAGCAGTTTTTATTTTTATCACGGAAATTTTTTTATTATTATTTTTATCCTACAAATTAGGTTAAATAGAATTTTGAACTCATAATTTATTTTAAATAGCTTCGAATAAAGTTCTCCGAAGTGTCGAAAAGATGTTCTAAAATCAAATTAATGTTTTATTTGGTATGATAAGATTCAGTTTTGTTGATTAAGAAAATTAAAGTTTTTTAGACCAAATTTGACAATAAAACAAACATTCAATTTTTTTTTTCAATTATTAAGCTTATCGCACCTAATATCACAGTGAACATGTAAAAACAAAAAACTTTGTTTGAGAAAGAAATAAAGATGGAAAGAGATATAACCACCTAGTATTATAGTTACTAGAAAACCCTAACCAGTCTGCAGAGTTCTGAGATAAGAAATTGATTATGCTAAAGGAAATATGTTATCACCCTAAAACATCTTACTTAAAATAAGCTGCATTGTTAATTATTTTTTATTTCTAATAGTTTGTTAAAACTATTCTACCTGTGGTTTATCTACATGAGTCTTTGTAATGAGTTATACCCCGAGGTAAGTTTCATGCTTAACCAGTCTGCAGAGTTCTGAGATAAGAAATTAATTATGCTAAAGGAAATATGTTATCACCCTAAAACATCTTACTTAAAATAAGCTGCATTGTTAATTATTTTTTATTTCTAATAGTTTGTTAAGACTATTCTACCGGTGGTTTATCTACATGAGTCTTTGTAATGAGTTATACCCCGAGGTAAGTTTCATGCTTATCCGTTCTAAGGTCCTAATTATTTTTTTCAATCCTAATTTTTTGGTGAATTAACATTTTTAAGTCCATTTACTCTAGATGACCTATAACTATAAATGTTTTATCAAGTTATGTCAATGAATAATTGTGTGGGCTTATGTTGGGCTCGTTGAACCCAACTCAAATCCCAGAAAGGATCCATGTTAATGCCCTGTTAATGTTCATTTATCCTATTGCACCCACGATTCACTCATAATATTTGTTGAGTGAAAAAGATTGTATGCTCCTATCCTACCCAAGAAGTAATCATCATAAGTTTATCTAATTAGAATAGGATCTAATGACATAAAGGTCCCTTGTGGACAGAGTTTTGATAAATGATTTTTTTGGAGTTCACTTGTTTTTAAGGTGTATTACTTAACAATTACCTTCTCATGATTTAGTTTTTTGTTGGTTGCCCCTCATTAGTATTTAATATATATTGGTGTTAATACTCATGTACATTCACAACAAATGAAAAACCTTGTCCTCATGCATACATGTAAACTAATTGAAAAGACCATTACTCCTAATTGTTTAATGAATATTGGACTTTGAAATTTCTAAGACTTATTTTTCATTTAAAAATGAAAAGAATGAGTTACTCCTCTTGATATTCAAGGTAATGGCCTATGTTGAGTTTATTTTACCTTAAACATTAAAAGTGAATAACAAGATTTTTTTACATGATTTGTGGGAAAACAATGACAGGTTTTTTAAAAGTTTAGAATGTCAGTCCAATGGTCTTTTTAATGTTTGTCGAACATTCAATGAGTTTTACAAACAAGTTATAAGACTTTATAAAACTGAATGTAAATATATGTATGAATGAGCTTTGATTTTCTATTATTTGGAACCAAAAAACCATGTCAATACATATTATTGAATAAATCAATGTTCATACACAAAAAAAGACATGTTACAATGCTAAGGATTGTGATGAAATGACAAAGAACATGAGAATAAATAAGATGTAAAATTAAAGAATTTAGCCAAATGCATTCAAATATAAATATCAATCTAATAAAGCATTGCTCAATCCCAGAATCACATCACCAAACATATCAAAATCATTAATGAAGCAAGATATTTATTCAAGAGATGTTTAGGGTTTGAAATTGACTTCCTAAGGGTGACCGAGGAGGATTTAAAAGGGCTGGAATAGTGACTGGACTAGAAATGATGTTTTTGTTGTGAAATATTGCTCTTATATCTACCATGACTTCTAATTGGATTTAGAGCATTGAATCAACATGTTTTAGAGTTAGACCCTTCACCAGAGTTTTAGATATCCTTCTAAGCTTCCTAATGCATCTTAAGTTTTTTTTTTATTTCTGACTTCTACAACTACAAATAGAGGTCAAAACTGAAACATGGTCTGAGCTATAGTGAATTATTGGATAGATTCTAACTTCTCTGTTTATGCAATGTTTTGAGCTTCAAAACAACAAAATTAAGTTTTGTATTTTTCATAAAAAAAAAAATAAGTCCAAAAAACCCTAATCTGATTTTTCAGTCACCTCTCTATTGATTAAAAATTGGGCAAGCATATGATGCATCATCTGTTTCTTTTAAAAAAAAACATTGGGTGGGTGACGTGTTAAAAAAAATCAGACATGCGTTCATAGGTTGCCATGCACCTAGCCATATTGCTAATGGGTCGGTGTGCTCGGCCACTCAAGCTTGTGTGTCTGGCTTGTTTTAAGATATTTTTGTTGCTCCTTAAATTAAAATGTTTTTTTATAATTAATTTAATATATATTAAATATATTATTTTGTTAAATTCTAAAATTAATTAATAATGGATCTTATTAAATACCATACATTTTTTTTAATAAGATTATACTAGTTTTTTAATAATATTAGCAAAAGTTTTAGCCTATCATGATCACTTTTAAAAAAGTTTTATTTGATTTCTTTTCTTCAAGTATCTATTTTTTTTCTATTGTATTGTTAATAAAAAATAATTTCAAAAAAATAAGTTATTAAACATAGTCAGGTTCATGTCCTAAGTTGCAAGTTTGGTGAATTAATTTAGGTTAATCAGAGTCGATCCAAAAGGTCATCATTGCAATATTTAAAAAAAATGATCATGTCTTGAAATTTTTTAAGTCAAATCAGGTTTTTAACAGTCATCTGGATTACCTTTAAATCTATCAAATCAACCTAGTCATATTGAATCAATCTCTACACAGTTTAATTTAAAACTCAAGTCAGGTAAGGAGTTAGGTCTATAGGTTTCAAGATTGACCTATTAGGCCAAGTCGAATGACATTGTCAAAGAGTTCTCCACATCAACACATGAGCGTTATATTATTTTTATGTTTTTAAAAACAATTCCATCAAAATTATAAATTTCCCAAAAAGAAAATAAGCACCATATTGAGACAAATAACATAGTATAAAACATTATTATATTTTGTTGAAATCAAAGATATGAATATGAATATGAATATGAATATGAAAGACTAGGAAATTAGTTTGTTTCAATGGAATTTGAATTGATACTTTTCTTATATAAAAAAAAAAATAGTTCCATATAATTAAGTGAAATAAATTAAAGGGTTCCTCACAACACAAGTTTAAATATTTTAATTTATCCTTATTTATCAGTTTCACAACTTAATATTTAGTTAGTGTTAATAAAAACAATTAACATTTATTAGCGCATAAGATTCTTGATCTGTTTTATTTAACATGCATATCAAATTTTGAATTCACAATTAATATTTTTTTTGTTACTAGAAAACATGTAAGTGATGCATCTATATGCTTTTTTTATTATATAAAAACAATTTTCCAACATGCAACATAACAGCAACTTACTAGTATATTTTTGTTTTTCTAATTATATCTATTATCCTTGTATAACATTCAAAAATCCAATATATCATGTTAAGTTGTTTTATATAAATTGACATAATTATGTTTTTTATTCTAAAAGTATCCTTAAATTGTAATATTATTATTTTAATTTTGAGAAATATTTTTTATTGCACTTTTTTCATCTAATTTAGTGGGACACTTGATTGTTAACACTTAGCAGGTGTTAGTTACAGGTGTCGAGAAAATTACTTAATCAACATTCAAATATAAACTGACTAATCATAAATAAATAAATTAAACTATTAGAAAAATAAGATTTGGTTTAGAATTGGACAATTGCTTACTTTAAAGTGTTTTTCTTTAATTTTTCTTATAGACTCAATTTCAAAATTTGGAAACGTGTTTATTTGAATCAAATTGAATACTAGAACCAGATCAAACATATAATTTTGTTCATTTCAGATGTTATTCAAATCAAATTGAATTAGCAAATATTTAAATTTCAGTAAATCTTCACAAGAATTATTTTTTGCGATGGTCTTAAAATCTTTGCGTTTGAGAACTTCAAATCAATTATTATTTATATATTAGGCATAGTTTTGTGATAAAAATTGGTAAACTAATCCATTTCTCTTTATATTACAATTATATATTACAAAATATACTAAAATGCCTAGATAAAATATTATAGCAATATGAAGTTATTGACCACTTTGTAATAATTTATTAGAGACAGAATAAATTCAACAAAAGACGACCAAACTATAAATAAGAAAAAATCTCATTGCCAACCTCAAATTCATTAGAAAAAATCCAGTTCAATCTACCTACTTTTCTTTTTCTTTCTTTTAGAGTCCCTGTAGTTTTTGTAATTTTAATTTTGATCCAAAAATTTATTTTCTTAACATTTCAGTCCCCGAGTTTTAGTGATGAGAGAGAAATTTATTTGACAAGAATGAAGGAGAGTGAGATTAAAATGTTTATTTTTCTAACATGCCTATGATTTTACTTATATATAAGGAGATATATTTTAACACTAATAACCTTGATCATTGTTTTTCTAGTGTTTGTGTTTCTTTATTATAGGATTTTAAAGATATCTTTTATAATGAGATTTCTATGAGTTGTCACCTATTAGGAGTATTGAGCATCAAATTGATCTTGTGTCTGGAATATGTATATATAATCGATCAGCCATAAAAGTAATCCCGATGAGATAAAAGAACTTCAAAGGTAAATAGAATAATTGATGACAAAAAGGTATATATAAAAGAAAGCATGAATCCATGTATAGTTTTAATGTTGTTACTATAAAGAAAAGATGGGACTTTGAGGATGTGTGTTGATTATCATGCCAGCTATAATATTACAGTAAAGTATAGACACTCAATTTCTAAACTTGATGATAAGTTAAATGAATTGCGCAGATGTTGTGTGTTTTCTAAGATTAATTTGAAAATTAGATATTATAAATGAAAAAGGAATACCTTCTACCATTGTTGATAAGGATGAAGGTATAGGAAAGGTAAATATTTTTCATCTCTTGCATAACTCATATACACTTCTGTAGGCAGTTGTACTTACTAATGTTATGTCCTTGTGTTCTCAGTTATCCAGGTGCGTGGTTAAAAATGCAGAAGTTCCTTGGAATGCTTGTCTTGTTTTCCTGGAAAATTAGTAACATATAGGCGTATTGAAGAGAGAGGGAAAAGACATTTTAAATCTTTGATGACTAGCAGTACTGGTTACTATACTGAAAGGGAAGGGAAAAAAGCATTTGTGTTGGGGCCTTTTTTTGTGTGTGTAGGGCAAGGGAGGGAGGAGGGGGGTGTTCTAAGTTTACAAACATGTTTCCTTGGTGCTTTATTTTTGTGTGTGTGATTAAATACCTAAATTTTTTAAATTTCAAATTGGTCCTTTTTCCCTTCTTCTGAAGTTGAGAATTAGTTATTAGTATCCAATTTTCTCTGCTGTTATATTCTTTTATGTCGCTTTTATACTATGCTAGTTTGATCATACGAAATTGAGGAAGCTCCAACCAAGTTTCAAAGAAAATGGAGGCTTGGTTACTGTTGGAAATGCCTCCAGTATAAGGTTCATTATATCTCTTTCCCTTTCAATTCACATATTTATCTTTTATTTCTTATTTAGTTCGTTCAGAATATGAAATGCCTCATGTTTTTTTTTTCAGAATAGCAATAGACGATCTTGCTCTTTCTTATACGTCTTCCAGCTTGTATTTATCCTCTAGAAACAAGAGGCTCAGAATTTCATTTCATAGATGTCTATTAAATGGTTTTTATGTTGTCAGTGCAAGTCTTATGAAGACATAAGCTTTAGTTCTTGTGGGCGGAGAGAAGGCATTTAATCTTGTTATGGTCATATATTTTAAGATAGAAATCATCATTTCTTATCACTCTATATGCAGGTTGTGGCTCTTGCAAATCGGAAATTGCTTGCACTTGATCCAGTGAGTGCTTTCGACCTTAGTAAATGCGTATGTGTGCATGCAGTGTTAATAACATATTCCCTTCTCTTTCTTTCTCTGCATGCATATGTGTGTGTGCACTGTGCACATACATGTTTCAATGGATTAATGGAAGTGTTTACTTGGTAAAATGGTCATGGTATTATAAGTATTGAAGCAGAAACACGGTAAATAGTGTTGGTGGTGTTTGCAATGGCGGAGGTGGTGTATCAACACTAATTGGAAAGCTTTTATAGACTGTTAGAGAATGATATAAATCATATCTTGGGACCTTACCTAACAGTTTAAATTATTGGGTTAAATTGGTGTTTTGATATAATATTAGAGCTTTGATAACCAAGCGGTCATGATTTCGAATCTCATCATCCCTATTTATTTGATAAAAATTAAGCACCAAGTTGTGTGGGTCTGTGCAAGTTTGAATTCTAAAGAGCTTTCACTTAAAGAAATATGTTAAAAAATAATATAAATTATATCAAGTACAAAATCTCAAGCAAACAGCATCACTGCACAATGTATCACTCCTTAGGGAAGCAGAGTAAAAATGCAAATAGTGACAACTATATTGTGTTGTTATTGTGAAGGAGTTAGAAAGAAGTAAAAAATAGAGTGACCAACACAAGAAATATCTTTGGCTTTCTTAAATGAGCCGTATAACTTTCTATTACATTTATAGCTTTACAATGTTAACTATCAAGAGTATAAGGAAACAAACAGGAGAAAATAAGTAATCAACATAATCAGAAGCAGAATTGCAAGAGAGAGTCATACACAGTTGGATCATTTGAATTTGTAGCAGAACGGATGGAGTGAGGATTTGACGCAACAGTTGCTCCTGGATTTTCTCTAACACTCCCCTTAAATTAATGGGGTGTGGACAAACCATTAATTTGCCTTTGAGATACTGAAAACGTTGTGCAGTTTGGCCTTTGGTGAAAACATCTGCTATTTAATTGATGGTTGAGACATGCTGGATTTTAATTTCATTGTTGCATACTTTCTCCTGAATGAAGTGATAGTCGACTTCGATGTGCTTTGTTCTTGCATGGAACACTAGATTTGAGGCGAGTGCAATAGTCCTAATGTTATCACACCATATAGTTGGTATGTGGAACAGACCAATAACTAATTCTTTGAATAGCATTCAAAGCCAGTATAGTTCAGCTGTAGCGAGTGCCATTGAACAGTACTCGGCTTTAGTACTTGAAGGAGAGACCACGGTTTGTTTCTTGGAGCTCCAAGAAACCAGGTTGTTGCCTAGAAAAAAATTCATAGTCGCTAGTAGATCTTCTATCATCTGGATTGCCTGCCCAATCCGAGTCGCAATCAGTATGTGATTGTAAAGGAGATGGTGTATAAAACAGTCCATGATTGACAATGCCCTTTAAGTAGTGAAGATCTCGTTTTATAGCCTACCAGTACGGGATTTTTGGCTGGTGCATATACTAACATAGTTGGTTGACAGCATAAGAGATATCAGGACGTGTTTTGTGCAATATTAGAGTGCCCTAATGATTTGTCGATATCAAGAAGGATTAGAAATGAGTGCTCCTTCTGTACTGGATAATTTTGAACTGGCCACTATAGGTGATGCAAGTGGCTTAGCACCAGCCATATGAGTTTGGTTTAAGAGATCATAAATATATCTAGTTTGATGTAAATGCAGTCCCTGTGGTTGTCTATCGACCTCCACATCTAAAAAATAAGATAGAGAACCAAGATCCTTGACCTGAAAAATACTTTGCACATGTTGAATGAGTTTGGTAATTTCTAATTCTACAGATCCTGTCACTAAAATATCATCAACATATATTAAGACAAATATTCTGACAGTATCAGTATGTAGAGTAAATAATGAGTAATCACTGATAGATTCCTGAAAACCAAATTCAACAAGCTGTTGTGATAATCTGTGAAACCAAGCTCTTGAGGCTTGTTTAAGACCATAAAGAGATTTGTGTAATTTGCAAACATAATTTGGTTTGGTCTCATTAATAAAACCTCTTGGTTGTTCCATAAACACCTTTTCATTTAGAAATCCATGTAGGAATGCGTTCAACACATCTAGTTGTCGAATGGGCCAATGAAAATGAACCGCAATAGCCAAAATTAATCGAATAATAGTTGGCTTAACCACGGGTGAAAAGGTTTCATGATAGTCCACACCACTCTTTTGACCATACCCTTTGGCCACAAGTCTAGCCTTAAAACGATCAATACTGCCATCTGGTTTTCTTTTAATTTTGTATACTTATTTGTTATGAACAACATGTTTATTAGATGGGCAAGGACAAAGAGACCAAGTCCTATTTTCCATCAAGGCATCGGATTCCTTTCCCATCACAGCACGCCATTGTGGATCAGAAACTGCTTGAGTGTAGGATGTTGGTTCAGGAATATCCAAGATTGCAGAAAAGGCTTGCAGAGGATGTCGGGTATTGTAGAATAACTTGTAAGCAGGGAATGATTTTGGTCTAGAGTGACCTGTTTTGGAGCAGGTTTTAATAGGGGTAAAGGTGGGTTGTACAACTGGATTGGGGGATGTATTATCAGAATCTGGTAGGAGAAGGATAATTATTTAGTGCAGGAGATGGAGAGTGTTGGACAATGTTAGATGCCACAGGAATTGGTATAGGAATAGAAGGTGGAGAAGAATCAGTTTAAGATGGCACAACTGCAAAAATATTAGATAATAAGTCACTAGATAAAACTGAACTAGTAATTATCAGAGGTGTACTTGCAGCAGGATTTGTGCTTCATGATGTGGTGGGCACAGCTATTGCCTTCGCTGGGAAAGAATTCTCATCAAAGATAACATGTTGTGAGATGTATACCTGTTTAGTGGCCAAATCTAGACACCTATATCCTTTTTTACAATTAAAATAGCCTAGGAAAAGACATTTTTTACTTCGGAATGCCAGTTTATTATGAGTTTATGGGCGTATGAGTAGATAGCAAGCGCATTGAAAAACACGTAAGTCCATATAAGTTAGCTCAGTTTTATGAAGTAAAAAATAAGGAGTCTTATTACCTAGGACCTTGGTAGGCAATCTATTTATTAAGAATACTGAAGTATGGAACGCATCAACCCAATATTGGGGAGACAAACTTGATTGAACTAGAAGTGTGAGTCCCATTTCTTGGATGTATCGATGTTTCCATTCACAAATGTCATTTTATTGAGAAGTGTGTGGGCAAGACAGCCTATGAAATATCCCTTGCGCAGTCAAAAAAAATTAAATTGGTTAGAAGTAAACTCTTCATCGTTATCTGTTTGTATTTGTTTTATTGATGTTAAAAAAAACTTTTCGGCAATGGTTTTAAATTTAACAAAAGTTTCAAACACATCAGATTTTCTGTGTAACGGATAGAGCCAGGAATATCTTGAATAATCATCAATAAACAAAACATAATAAGAACAACCACCAATTGATTGTACAGGAGAAACTCATACATTAGAATGAATTAAAGCAAGAGGAACAAAAGATTGACGACTAGACTCTAGGAAAGGTAGTTGTTTAGCTTTGCCAAGTTAACAAGCTGAGCAAAACTCTAGTTTATTGAAAGTACCTTTGACAGAGAGCTTATTTAAATGAAACAAATTATCTAAGATGACTTTTGAGGGATGGCCTCGTCTGGAGTGCCAAATGCCTACATTAGCGCAAACCTCTATTTTTTTTTAAAGACATGTGAGGTTCTTATGAGAAGTCTTGCACCCAGCTAGGGGATATATGTCGTTCAACCACACCGTGAAGTAGAATTTTGCCTATCAGGTTCTCTTTCACGATAAAATCAGTAGCAGTTAAGATAAAGTAACAATTATTATCTAAACAAACTTGATTGATAGAGATAAGATTGTTAGCTACTTGTGGGCAATGAAAGATTTTATTTAAATGAAAAGTGGACTAGCCAGAATTGAAAATGGTAGAACCAATGTTTAGAACTTGCAGACCTAAACCATTTCCAACAGTGACAGATTCTGATATACAAAGGGGCTGCTGATAAGTGAGATTAGATGAGTCTGATGTGATATGAACATTAGCACAACTGTCCATATACCAAATTTGATGATCAAATGTAGCATTAGTCTCAGCTACCATGGCTGTAAGATCTTGAGGAAAACGACCCTGATATGAATAATCAAAACGGTGAAAACAATCAATAGCAGTATGTCCAGTTTTACCACAAATTTGACAAACCAGACGGTTGTTGGGTAGCTGCTAAGGAGTGGATCTGGTTTGTATGGATCTAGTTTGTTGTGGCCGATAATTAGAGGAAGATGTATTTTGCAGTTTGGCAAGAGGAAGTGGAGGCCCTTTCTTTTTCACATAAGTAGGTGCCTTAGATTTGTTTGCAACAAATACAAAATGAGAACTATCCACTCTATGAATAGAGTGATTGACATCCAGAAGATTTTCATAGCCTAGCAATTCAGCTTGAAAATCTTTAAACGTGTAGTCAGTTTCACGAGATGCAAAATTAAAAGTGGTGACAAATGGTGTATAAGAGGATAGCAGGCCACCAAGAAGAAAGGAGATCAAGTCTTGATCGTCAACAGGCTTACCGGCTGCTACCAATTGATCCGCAAGATTTTTGACATGTTAAAGATATTTGGTACACGATTTGTTACCTTAAGTCAACGTTTGAAATTGATGTTTAAGATGGGAAATTCAGGAGCGTGATTGAGAAGAGAAACGAGTTTGCAGGGTAGTCAAGACTTGCTTAGATGTTTCCAGTAGTGGAAACAAGTTTTTTTCAAAAAAGATGCAAGGATCCAACCAAGTAGGCAAACATCTTTCTTTTGCCAAACAACATAGGCAGGATTTAAAGAGCCAAAGGCAATATGTTTTGGAGGACAAGCTTCAATACCATCAATGAAGCCAACTAAGTCGTGTCCTCAAAGAAGATTAAGGAACTGCATTTCCATGCTAGATAATTATGGGAGCCATCTAGTTTAACCAAAATAGTGGTGGTAGATGGTGCTAGGACAGTTTTAGGAATGGAAGTGTTATTGGTGTTGGCCATTTGGATAATACGGAAGCTAGAGAAAAGATCGTTTGAAAAGCATGAGCTTAAAGTGCTCTGATACTAAGAAAGAAGTAAAGAACAGAGTGACCTACACAAGAAATATCTTTGGCTTTCTCAAATGAACCGTATAACTTTCTATTACATTTATAGGTTTACAATGTTAACTGTCAGACGTATAATAAGGAAACAAATGTGAGAAACATAAGTAATCAACATAATCAGATGCACAATTGCAGGAGAAAGTCACGCACAACTGAATCATTTGAATTTGTAGCAGAACGGATGGAGTGAGGATTTGACGCAGCAATTGCTCTTGAATTTTCTCTAACATAGTCTATCATATGAGATAAAAGTTGGATGTTAAATTTTATCTGCCTTGAATTTTCATTTTCATTTCTTCTCTGGTAACCTACAGTAGTTGTATTTAGCTTTCAAAATAACAAATGTTGTCAATGTTTAGTACCTCTTTCCATTTTTTGTATTTTCCCAATAAAATTAATGATGTATTTTATATTTAGCTTTGAAATAGTATTCTCTCCCTCTTTCACACACATTTGGTGACTAGACTTTTCTCAACCTTGGACATGTGTTTTCATGTAGGGTATATTAGGTGTTTGATATTGTTTCTGCTTCTGTTTTTAGGTGTTTTTCTATTCTTGAAAAAGCATTAAATTGATTTTTTTTAATTTTTTTATGTATTGATTTCAAATATACAAAAAAATGAAAAATTAAAATTATTTTGATATATTTTAAAGAAATAAACTATTTTTAAAAAACACCATGTATCATAATTTGAAATAATCCTTACATGTATCCTGCTAAGAAAACTCCGGACCTATATTTTTACTTTTAGGATGAGGTGAAAATTTTGGAGTAGAGAAGATTTAAAGGTGAAATATTGAAGATATAAAAAATGTTAGAAAGAAAAAGTTTCAAGAAAGAAAAAATTTTAAGAATAATTGATAAGAGTTGAAACAATCATCTGTCTCAATGTAATAAAAGTAATTATAAATTTAATATAATTAAAAATAATAAAAAATAACATACATTTGTGGTTTTAAATTAAAAAGAAAAATATAGAGGGAAGGGTAAAAAATAAAAGAATTTTATCCTTAAAAATTCCTTTACTCCAAGGTTTACATTTAATTTTATTTTTTAAATTAAATGTTAACCTCCTTTGTTTTATTTTTTAGATTAATTTTGTAAGTTGGCAAGTTTAGTCATCCATGGTAGATTCATTAGGTTTATTTTCTAAGAGTATTTAAACTCTTTATAAGTCTAAAATTCGACATTCATTGAATAATATCATTCTGAATTTCCAGCATGTGTGTGAGAGTGACTCTTTCATTCTTTAATTCTTGAAAGAACTAAACTAACTTATCAAAAATTAACTAGTTTCGTGACGTCATTTGATTTAATTCTAATAGTGTTGGTGTTTTGAAACAAATTTTTATTGTGTCACACTCCTATCAGATCTCTTTCGACTTTCCATGATCAAATTTCAATCTTGATTGTGGGTTGCATGAATACGTGATCACGAGGTCTGCATCATTGTCCTTCCAATAAAAAATAAAAGGCATGTGTTTTTAGGGGTAGTTTGGTTTTCTCGGATGACCTATTAGTCATTAAAAAATTTCATCAAAGGTGTATGTGACTTTTTCACTATTTTAAAAATAGTAAAACAACTTAATTACCCTTGAAGTTAAAATTTTTAAATTGTTGGTAGAGAGTATTTTAGTCTTTTCACTTAAAAACAAGTAAAAGATAATTATGCCATTAAAATCAGGGAAAAAATAAAGCATAAGTCCAGTGGTCTTTTTGTCTTTTCACACATATTTTTTTTGTTAATTCTTCAACCATTAAAGGTAATTTAGTCTTTTTAAGTTAATTAATTAATATTTAAATGAAAAAAGTTGTTGACGAGTGGGAGGCACTCCCACACTTTGAACAACATGTGCGATGTCTCCCAATAGTAGAAACTGTCCTTCGGCCATGTCGTTGGAAATGTTGTTGCGTCATCTTCCTCCTAATACGATTTATGTTGGTGATGGTTGACCGGTTTGTCGCAAGTGGGCCTTTTTGTTTTCTTTTCTCTATCTTCCCTTGAAAATTACAAGTTGGTCTTCTTTGTTTTTTTTTTTTGTTTTTTTCAGTTGCATCACTCAACTTTTTTTTTATTTTTATTGAGAATTTTGCTCAGTTGTTTTCTTGGGTTTGCCTTTTATGCGTCAGTCGATCCCAACCTCATGAACACAGTCACGAGTTTTGAAGGTTCACACAAGTTTACTTTGGTCTTTTTAGGTCTTTTTTCAAATTTAATTTATTTTTCAATTTAATTCTTCAACATTTAATTTATTGAAAAATAATCTTTATGCTTCTTCTTTTTTCACTTTCATGATCAAATATCTTAATCTTAGTTATGTTATCTCTTGATCAAATATTGATTTATTTAATTAGATGTGTGTATAATCATTTCAATTTATAATTAAAAAAATCTTATCCAAAAACACGATAGAAAAACCTATATATTTATTTTTTTTACTGAAAAAAAATATTTGACCCGCGATTAAATGCAAATAACATAGCTAGTATTGCCTATAGTATAAAATGCGTGGTTATTTTCGTATAGACACATATTATTACCTCTCTTACATTTCACTATGGATTGTAATAGTAAAAATTTTAAAAATTCAATTTCATCCTGAAACTTTTCATGTGCACAATTAAACTTTTTAAAGCCCAAATTGAAGCTGAATTGCATATATATATTTTTTTTGGTAAGGGTTGAATTAAAAGGCAAGAGACTGTAGTGAAAAACACAGGTAACATAAATGGTAGCTTAAAAATTTGTTTCACAATTTCATTTATATCCCCTATCTTTTTTAGCTATTGGATAAATGATCCCTATATATATATATATATATATATATATATATATATATATATATATATATATATATATATATATATATATCAAACTTTATTTTTTTATTTTTTAGTCCCTTTTCAGATTAAAGAAGTAAAAAGAGATCGTTGAATTCTAGCTTAAAAAAAAAAGTTATTATTAGAAAAGATTTAGTCTACCAAAACAATTTATTTTTATGTTAAAAAATTAAAATTAGATGTTTTTTTATATTGAAAACACCTAAACAAACGTATATGAGCTCGAAAAGTTTTTAGTTTCAGGTTACTTTCGAGTTTTTGAACGGTTTTTTTTTTTGGTTTTTTAAAATTATTGATTGATTTAACAAGATTTTTTGGATATTTTTATGTGTTTTGGGTAAAAATAAAATGGTTTAAATAAGTTTTTGGGTTCAAAAAGAAAACCTTGTTTTTCCGGAAATGACACGCAGTCTGCTCATACAAAACTAAAGCCCTCTTTGAAACACCTAAACAAGGGAGGTTAATTTCCTTTTTCCCATCACGTGTCATTTAGTTTCGGTAAGCTTCTCCTTTACAATGTTGACAGACCTATATACAGTATGCATTCAAGTACCTATGCTACTTGGGATGGCTGCAAGATCTTTCTCTCCTCCATCGCTAGCCTCTTGTGTAATCGCCGTTGAT
>Ga0325402_1002719_pt1 | contig 15641 bp, 14 predicted proteins | sample PopdelMetagenome_22_FD_207212 | JGI IMG/M metagenome (GOLD analysis project Ga0325402, IMG submission 207212) | Populus deltoides microbial communities from Bellville, Georgia, United States - Xylem-PdKOR-R3 | ecosystem: Host-associated > Plants > Phyllosphere > Stem > Wood/Secondary xylem... | reverse complement strand
AAGGGTTTATGAAGAATTACCGATGTTGGTATGCATACAGAGAAGTATTTGTTCATAATAAGAGCATGAGAGAAAGGGTGGTTGGGTCAACTTCTAGTGCTAACAATGTGCATGAAGCACTACCAGAAAATTGATAAATACAAACGGAAATACCGAGGGAATATTTTCGTCGGTAAATTTCCGAGGGATTTTACCGACAGAAATATTCCCTCGGTATATACCGACGGAATTACCGTGTGAAAAAAATTTAAAACAAAGCAAAAAAAAAGATGACATGTCATTTTTACTAACAAAATTACTGATGGAATTACCGACGGAAAATTCCGTCGGTAAACTATGAACACTGTTCATCATGTCAATTACAAAGGGAATCATCGACGGAATTTTCCGTAGGTATTTTCCAGAGAGTGTTATTTGGCGATTTTCTGAAAAAAATTCAATTAATTTAAAATTTTCATTTACATATTACAGACGGAATCATCGACGGATTGAAAATCCGTCGGTGATTGTTGGCGGTTTCTGAAAAAAATTTACGAAATTGAAAATTTAAATTAAATATTACTGATGGAATTATCGACGGAATAATTAAAAAATATTAATATTCAATTATCCGTTGGTACCGCGCCCCAATAAAAAGCCTGAATCCCCTTTTTTCACAAGAGACAGATTCATTTCTTCTCCTTATTCTTCTTCTTCTTCTTGTTCTTCTTGTTCTTCTTCTTCTTCTTCACTATATGTAAAGAACATCAATATATATTTCTTTCTCTTCTTTTCTCTTCTCATCTCCTTTTCTTTTCCTCCATGCTTGGGTATGTCTTCTTTTTCTTTCTTCTTTTATCCTCTTAGTTTTTTTTTTAATTAATATGCTTAACAAAATTTTTTTCTCTCCTCAGCTTCACTTGCAACTACATTAAGGTAAGATTTTTCTTTTTTCTTCTTTTTTCATGATTTTTTTCACTATATTTGTTTTTATTTTATTTTTAATTGTTTTTGTTCTTAATAATTGTATAAATGTTGTTGTGAGATTTTTTTTTCATATGAGATCAATTTTTAGTTGATTTATTTATAGGATTTTTAAATTTTTAGCAATTACAACTTTATTTTTTTCATATGAATTTTTTAGTTGAATTTATTTTTTCATTTTATTTATTTGTTGCAAATTTGTTTGAGTTGATTTTCTTATTCTTTTTTCCAAGCATTTTGAGTATATATTATACAGTGTTAATTTATGCTAATTTAATTATTTTATAAAATGATTTTTTTTAAAATGTTTTTAAATAATTACCGACGGCAATTCCATCGGTAAATCCGTTGGTAATAAAAAAATATTATTACCGAGGGATATACCGACGAAATGAAGCGGATAAATTTATTTTTTTATTACCAATGGATTTACCGACGGAAAAAAAATTACCGACAAAAGATTCACCGACGGAGCATTTCCGTTGGTGATTCCGTCGGCAAATTAATTACCGACAGAATATGTGTCTTACACTGACGGAAGAATTCCGTCGGTAAAACTGTTAAATCTTGTAGTGAAGTTGCAAATGACAACAATAATCCTTATAGGAATATGATTATGAATGCAATGAGAATAAATCAAGGTAATGTTAGTCAATGTTCAATCGTAGAAAAAGAACCTAATGCAGATTCAACTAGGTTTTTTGATCTGTTGAAAGATTCTGACGAATCATTATGGGATGGCTGCATGAACCACAGTAAATTATCGACTGTAGCACATGTATTCACTTTCAAGTCAGATCACAGGTTGAGTGAGGCCGGGTATGATAAAATTATTAAATGGGCGAGAAGCATTTTACCTGAAGGGAATAGGCTAAAAGAGAACTTCTATGTTGCGAAGTCCATGATGAAACCCTTTGGTTTAGGATACCAGAAAATTGACATGTGTCCTAACTTCTGCATGTTATACTACCTTGAAAATACTGAGCTCACCGAATGCATGACATGTGGGCATTATTCCTGTTACAAACCTAGAATTGGTAGGGGAAAGACTCTAGTGGCAAATAAAAAAATTAAATATTTCCCAATCACACCTAAACTGCAGAGGTTATTCATGTCACCAAGGACTGCTGAGCATATGACATGACATCAATCACATGATGCGGTTGATGGAGTGATGGTGCATCCTTCTGACGGCGAAGCGTGTAAACGCTTTAACAGTGTGCATCCTCACTTTTAAGCTAAATCAAGGAACGTGCATATTGGGTTGTGTACAAACGGATTCAACCCAATCTAGTTATTTGCTACTCCTTATTCTTGTTGGTCGGTCATACTCACGATTTATAACTTGCCACTGGGAATGTGTATGAGGCCGGAGTTCATGTTTTTATCTATTGTCATACCCGGTCCGAGTAGCCCGAGCCGGGATATAGATATTTGTCTTCGACCATTGATTGATGAGTTGGCACAGTTGTTGTCCTCCTTAGCTTTGACTTATGATATATCGAGGAAACAAAATTTTGTTATGAGGGCGGCTTTGAAGTGGACTATCAATGATTTTCCAGCTTATGGAATGCTTTCTGGTTGGAGCACGTATGGAAAACTAGCATGTCCATACTTAATTTGTTGAATATATTTTATTATTTGTATTGCCATAATAATTGAATAATTTGTTGAATTTTAATTGTTATTGTTGAATTTACCTTGTAATTAGTAATTAAATATGTTGGAATAAATTTAATTATTTTCTCTCAATTTTACTCTATTATTGCATGATTTGTGTTTAATTATTTCCATTAATTTTAATAGTTAGTCTAGAGTTTTTTTTTTGAATTTATTGAATATATTTTATTGTTTGTATTTCCATAATAAGTGAATAATTTGTAGAATCTTAATTGTTATTGTTGAATTTACCTTGTAATTAATATAATGTTATTTGTATAGATGTTATGTTATATACAAGATTAGTATAGATGAGGTCAATTGGTTGTGGCTATTGTCAATATTTGCAGGTTTGAAAAGTTTGGGTAGTCTATAGTATAGGGGAGGTGCTGCTGAATTTTTTTTAACATTTGAATTTAATTATATAATTATTCGTATAAAATTGTGTAAATGCGTAGAACGAAATCCACAACTCGTCGCTCACATATAGTAGCAGCTAGTTCTTCTAGCAGTGAGGATGACATATCCTTAGGTGTCTATCAAGAAGAGGCACCTGCGCCGTCATCTGATGCTGCCTCTTCCATTGCGGTTTCACAGCGTAGAGGCGGCGTGCCTTCACAGCAGAATCAATTCACTCGCAAGTATGAGGCATAGTGGAAGGACTACCTTTCAATGTAAGTTTGTTTCGGTTTTTTTTAATTATAACATAATTTATGAACAACTAATCAATATTTCATTAATTTAATTTATTTTCAGGGTCACAAACATTGAGGCCGCCCGAGTAATATCATCGGCGTTTAAATCATCGATGGAGATTCTATTATTTCAATGGAGTCAGGTATCCAGACATCTTAAATGGATACCTCAAATCGAAGCATGGTTTGCCATATTTGAGGTTGGTGTTAATTTCTAATTTCTAGCTTATTTCTAATAAATTATTAATATAATTATAAATAAATTATTATTTTTATTTAAAATTAATTATTTATACACAGGACAAATTCGACTGGGACAGTGCGCATGACATTGTTGTGAGGAGGGTGTGGGAAAATCATGTGGCAACTAGGTAACATTGAAAACAATACAATATTTTTTTAGAAAAAAATTATGTTTCAAAATCTAATTTCTCGCTATGGAAGTAGGTTGCGTGATTTTTGGTATGAAGCATAAAAAAAGACAAACAAAACACGAGAGATAATGGTCTTCAAGGTTGGAACAACATGGAGGTTTGGAAGGATTTCAAACCGATATACATCCCGACAGATATTTGGTCGCAATATCTTGAGCATGTGACGTCTGAGCGGTTCACATGACGCTTACAGTCCAGTGCTGGCAACTGGAACAGGCCAATTCATGGCTCGGTGACAACGTACACCGGCGGCTCCGTTTCGTTTGCTGCACATGCGAAACAGATGGTAAGATTAATTTAAATGAAATATATCGTTAAATAATTTGTTATTACTTAATTAATTTTTTTCATTAAAGGCTAGGTCTCTTGGACGTGAGCTGAGCCTAATGGAGCTGTTTGTTGAGACGCATGTGCGGAGTCAAGACCGCCAAAAGGGGGTGCAACAGTTCGTTGACAATCGCGCTTAAAACTTTGTGGTATGTTCGCTCAACCATTTTTTTTCATAAGTTATTATTTTTATTGAATTGAATATGATGATGATTTTGTTTTTCATTTTCAAGAGATCTATAATAGCTAGTTGACGGAGAGATATGGGGACGATCCTTTAATCCATTCAGATTTCGATCCGGATTTGTGGATGGAGGTCGGATCGTCCGGTGGACCCGATAAAATTGGGTGTACGGGCTCTCCAACACTATGGCAGAGAACTTGTAGTTGGCCCATAGTGTCTCAACCGTTGGGAGCTCCAAATCAGTATCGAGCACCCAATCTGAGGATATCATGGCCTCGAAATAACACACGACTAATCTCACCGAGAAATACGAGCAACTCTCAGCGAATTATGAATAACTTCGCCAAATGGTCATAAACATGAATTCACAGAGTGGTGATACATGTTAGCCCCCTTTTTGGCCGTATAACAACCAGCCTCCTCCTCTTCCAGCTCCGCCATTGTGCTAATTTAATATTTTTTTGAAACACATTCAATTTATAATGAATATTATTTAACTTTATTTTTTTTTAATGTTTAATAAAATTTTATTTGCATAATTGGTTTTTTTACTATTAATTTATATAATTTTATATTATTTATTCTAAATTATTTTTTTTAAAAAAATTAAATATACCCACCGAGGGATTTATCGACGGAATGTATCACCGGCGAATTTACAAACGGATATAATCCATCGGCATTTCACAGAAGCTTGATGGAAATGCACACTCACCGATGACTTTACCGATGGATACGTCCGTTGGCATTTCACTGATAGCTAAAAAATATTTACTATATATGCCACTATCACCGACGGAATAAATCCGTCGGTAATGTTCCAGCGGGAAGTTTTTTTTGGCGCGCAATTTCCGTCTGTAAAACCATTAGTAATTTTTTTTTACCGACAGCTTTGGCGACGGAATTTGGTATTACCGATGAACGTTATGCCAATGGACATTTTCCATCGGCGATTTAGTCGGTAAAAAAATTACCGACAAACTCTAAATCTCATACCGACGGAATATGTCCGTCGATAAAACTGTGAAATCTTGTAGTGCTACCAAACAGGACTGGACCAAATAAAAAATATCCTCGCAAACATCCTGATGAGATCGGTAAATATTATGAAAGACTCAATTATTTTTTTCATACTAAATGAAGTAAACTGAGGCTGAGAGAGCTAATCGAGCAAGTAAATGCATAAATGCCTTCTTCTTTTTCAAGTATGTATATGCCCACTGAAGTAGCTGACACAATGTTCAAAAAGGTCAACCTATAAGGGTTATGCTTGTGATAGCATCCCAAACTATAGCAGAGAAAAGGCGCTGAAAGAATAAATGTTCATGTGTGTCAAGTTGCGACCCATAAAGGATACATGTCGAAGAGAGAATGATTTGAGAAGCAAGTAGTCTGACCATGGTGTTGAGACGACCTATAAAGGCAAGCCATATGATAAAAGAGTGTCTCAGGATGAAACCTGAGAACCAAAGAAGATGGTGTATAGAGTCTGTGGGTTTGGAATCTTTAAAAACCTCCCATGCTGAGTCAATGGAGAACCTCCCCAATGAATGGCCATTCTAGACATAGTGGTCTGGTAAGGCACTCATGGGGTTAAAAGTAATTGAGTTCCCCTCAATAATGTTTGAGACCTTAGCATTCTGACACGACCAAAGAGTTGATTTCTTTTTTCAAGTGTAAGAGTGTCGAAGTAATAAATAACCCAACAAGACCGGGGTCGAACCACAGGGAGGTTAACTGTATAAACTACAAATAAAGAAATAAATAATAATAAAAAAGGAGTTGAAGAAAGCTTTGAGATGTGGTATTGATATAAGGATTAAACAAGGATAAAATAATTGTCAAGGTTAGAGGATCCACTAATGGTATTTCAAACAAGTATAGTATAAACTCTTTTTATTACTCAACTAGAAACCACACACAAAGGAGGTTCCAATCAGATTATAAATTGTTAACATGATTACATTAGTTATCTTATTCGAATAATGCTAATACTTGTAAATGTTGTCAGGTATTCATGATTATAACTTATGTTAACAACAAATCAAGTTCCTTTCATAGCACAGGTGTCGATTATACCATACGGTTGGGCTATGAAAGTGCTAAGTATTTGTTGTACCAAGGGTTGTACAACATGAATCTAGATTAACCATTTAATAAGCAAAGTATTAAGAGTGAATAAGATAACAAATACAAAATATTTTATTATTAAACATTAAAGTCCATGTTGAGTTTACATTATACTTATTCTTACACCATTAGTGTAACCTTTTCACCATGACATCATAAACTTAGCTAAACATAATGAAAGAGAGAAACATAAATAAACAAGATAAGAACATAAATAAGATATTAGTTAACTAAGTAAAGGAAAGGAAATGAAAAGCATAAACAAGAGATTAATATAAACAAAACTTAAGCATTACAAAAGAAAGAGAGCAAGATCATGATCTTGATCTAAACACCAAGATACCTAAATGCATGGAAAATGCCTCTTTTTATAGGCCAAAATTCGAAACTATTGATTTGATGACTAATTGTTGAGCGGGTGGCCACATCTTGACTTGGTGACATTCCTTATCTTCTTGTCTGAACAAAACATCATTGCTAACCTCATATTTTGAACAGATTGTCTTCATGAAAGTTTTGGGGAATTGTCTCAGCTTTCCAACAAAATAAGAATGAGGTCATTTGAACTTCTAGAACTCGAGACATGGGCTGAACACTGAACAGTGTCGGGGTTGCAGGACAGATTCTAACTTCTCCGTTGTTGCTAAGATTTGAACTTCCATACAACATAATTGGGTCTTGGACTCCCATGAATATTTTAGGCCTATGTCTTAGCTTTCTATCCATATAAACCAAATTTAAATCCAAGATCTGCAGCTCCAGATATGACCCAATGACTGAACAGTGTTCCAGTTTGGACTGAACCAACATCTCTTTTCTAAGCTTAACCCTCTCTTTGTCTTCTGAATTTCAGTAGTTAGACTCATCAATCAATCCTTTGATTCATGTGATAAGCCTGCATTTAAGATGAATATTTACCATAAATTAAAGGTATCTTATATTATCAGACTTGTTATTATAAAACATGCTTTAGTTGAGGAGTTATTGGTACTTCAAGTGCAAAATAATTATATAAAACCTTGATAAAACTTCATTTTTATGTACTAATCACATTCCACGACAACCTAGTAGAAGTAAGCACCTAAAACGCACTAGGTTGCATAATTATTGCCCATCTAGCAACCAATAATCTAACCACAAAGAGGTAATAGTTCCATTACCAATATTAAAGACAAACTTCCCTCTACATCAATCTCTGCTGAATAGAATCTTCCTCTATAATCATGAGGACATTGAAGGAGGCTTGACATATCAGAAGGATCTACCTTTGAGTAGAACACCTTAGACCCATCCTGACTAAACTAATGATCTATCTTAAACCAATCGCCAGATATGATTAAGAATAGCCGCTCTATTCCAAGTTTGAGCATTGTTTATTCCTAGGCCACCCTTTTTAAAGGGATAACAAACATAGGACCACGTCATCTTAGCATTCGATTATCATCTGGTTGTAATTGTATTGTGATAATTTGAGGGATAGTCATATGATTATCTTTATTTATGATTTGCTTAATAATTTAGTCATTTTCATAATAAAAAGTAACATCTTTAAGATTCATTAATAAAACAAATAATAATATTATCTAATACAAGAATTAGTATGTTGAGAATTGATGATTTTTGTAAGTAAGATAGTAGGATATCTTTGTTCAGCTTGTTTCCCACAGTATTATCTTGGTTCTTTGTGTTGCGTTCCACGGGTAACTGGCTCCATTGACCTTAGCTTGCTGCCCAAGCCTAATCTGTATTATGGAATGGACATGGCATTTCCTTCCTGTATTTTGAACCCTTGTTTGGAAATTGAGCTCTCCTGATGGATAATGAAGGATAAGGAGAGAAACCCCCGGATAGAAGTTGTTCTGGAAGATGTGAAATGCCAAGCCTCTGACAGCCATGGAAAAGATGCCCTTTTGTTTTTGTTTTTTATTTTGTTTTGACGAGTGAGAATTTCATTGATTAAAGAAATAGGGAGAATCCATGATACAAACTAGTACTTAATGCAGTTAAATTGGATACTTTCAATTTTCATGCACACATCCGGTGCTTATAAATGTCAAAGAACTGTGGACTCCGTAGAGCTTCTTGTAGAATTCAAGTTGTATGCAACATACATTTTATAATCTGACAGATCCATCTGATTAAAACCAGCAAAAGGAAGCTCATTGTTGCAATGCGCTCTTTGATTCTTTGTAATACCATAAATTGTGGGCTTCCATGCTAAGCTTGTAAGGACTAACTGGAAGCTTTTCTTCTGCAACTTCCATGCAATTTTATCGTCTTCAAAAGATTGGGACAAATAACACTAGAGATAGCCCCCAGAATCTCCACCATAGCATCTTACCTTGAACTAGGCCAAACCCAATCTGCTTTCCTGTTATCGCAGCTAGCTTTGCATCAGAATGGGTTCAGCTTCTTGAATAGGCTGTGTTCCATGTTTTCTGACTAAAAATACCAAGTTGTTGCCAACAGTCCCACCACAAGCTAATTCATTGGTCATTTCCCACAATATTGATTCCAAATTGGCTCCCTCAATTTCAGTAGCTTGTTCCAGTACCACGCACCACCATTAGTGCATTTTTGGCTCCAAAATCTCCTCCTTTTAATCTATATGCTTCAACCTAGCTTGCATAATATTATTCCAAATGCATTACTGATGGGCCACGACCACGACGTTCTCAAAGAGGTTATAGGCCAAATCCCAAATATCTCTCGTATCTGTTGTGTTGGTTCCCATGTTGCCTCTTCGGCTGGAAGGTGCTTCCATTGCACTAAGCTCTCCTCGACAAGCTGGGTTCTTGCTTGATCCAGTGGTAGTGTAAAATAGTTTGAGGCTCTAAAAGGACTACCCCTTCATCAGTGAATGGTGGTAACTCGATTGTTGTCGTCTCAGCAATGCCCTTGCTGTCCTGGAATTTTTTAAGCAGTGACACGTGAAACACCGGGTGAGGTAACTGTAACTTGTATGCAACAGGTCCGATCTTCTCTATGATCTGGTAGGGTCCATAAAATCTGCTATCTAATTTCTGATGGACTCGTTTAAAAGCGGTTTGCTAGCGGTATGAGTGCAACTTTAAAAATACCCATTCTCCAGTGTTAAATGAAATGTACCTGCGCTTTTGGTTTGCCATCTGCTTTATTTTATTCACTGATCTCGCTAAATTGGTCTTCAGTTGCTGTAGCAGGTCATCGCGGCTTAGGAGTTGTTGATCAACTTCATGTATTGGGGATAGACTTGTAGTGTACATTGGAATGGAGGGTGGTAGGCGTCCATACAGTGCTTGAAAAGGGGTCATCCCTGTTGAAATGTGATATGTGGTATTATACCAATTTTCAGCCCATGGTAAGTAACAACACCATTTCCGTGGTCACTGATGAACCAAACACCGAAGGTACTGCTCAACACAACGATTGATGACTTTTGTTTGGCCATCCGTCTGTGGATGGTATGGAGAACTGAGCTGTAGTTTAGTGGCTGACGTCTTGAAAAATTCTTGCTAGAAGTGACTGATGAAGATGGGTCCCAATCACTAATAATGGACTTGGACATTCCATGAAGCTTGATGATGCCTTCCACAAAATTTTTTTTCTATAGTTTTTGCAGTCGAATGATGACTTAAAGTACGAAAATGTGTAGACTTAACCTATCGACAACTACCATGATGGTGTCCTTTCCCTATGAAATCGGTAATCCCTCAATAAAATCTAGGGTAATGTCATCCTATACTTGGCACAAGATTGGTAGTGGCTAAAGAAGCTCAGCTGGAGTCAAGGTCTCGACTTTTATCTTATGGCATGCCTCGCACCCTTTAACATAGTCTTGCACTGATCTATGAATCCCAGGCCAGTAAAATTGCTGTCGCAATTTCTTGAGTGTACGTAGGACGTCTGAATGACCCCCCACCTTGGTGTCATGCACTTCGTGTAATAGCTTAGCCTTTAAGGTGGTATTATCCGGAACAATGACCCTTCCTTTGTATAGTAGTAGTCCTTGATGTCATTTATATGATCCTCCAGGTTGTTCAGTGGCCACACGACCCATTGATTGAATGTATGGGTCCTCCTCTGCAGCCTTTTTTTAATTTCTTCCCATAAATTAACTTGCAGAACGAAAATATTGTGAAGAATGAGACTACCTTGCTTACGAGAGAGAGCATTTGCTACAAAATTTTCTCAGCCCGATCAATAGATAATCTCGTAGTCATAGCCTAGGAGCTTAGCAACCCATTTTTATTGCTTCGGAGTTGCTATTTCGTTGCTCTAGGAAATACTTGGGACTACGTTGATCTGTCTGAATATAGAATTTTTGGCCTAGAAGGTAAGGCCACCACATACGTATGGCCTCCACAATAGCCAACATCTCCTTAGCATATGTGACCAAGATTGCTTGGTCACTCCGAGGGCTCGACTCATCTATGTTATTGGTTTTCCTTGTTAAGACAAGACCGCTCCAATACTTTCCCCGGACGCATCTGTTTTGATAGTGAAGGTCTCGTTAAAATTCAGGATGGCTAATGTCGGAGTGATTATCATGGCCTGTTTGAGAGCTAGGAAGGCAACTTCAACTTCCTCATGCCAATCGAATTTCCCTTTTTTGAGAAGATTGGTGAGTGGTCGAGCTATAATGCCATAATTTTGGAAAGCAGCTTTATGGATATCATGTGGATTTACTCGTACATGATGGTACCCAACTCTTAGATCTAGCTTGGTAAAGTAAGAAGCACCGTAGAGCTCATCCAACATATCATCAACTATGGGGATTGGAAATTGGTCTTTAATTGTTATGATGTTGATCGAGTGCATGATAATTTGTACAAAAATGCCAGTTCCTGTCTTTCTTCTTCACTAGAAATACGAGTGATGAGAAAGGATTAGTGCTGGGGTCGAACGAGCCCTGATCTCAGCATCTCTTGAACTTATTTCTCAATCTCGTTCTTTTGATAATGTGTGTACTTGTAAGGTCGAACATTAACTAGTTCGGTTCCTTAAGTGAAATACCATGATCAATCTTCCATGTTGGCGGTAAGCTCAAGCGCTCTACAAACAGATTAAAGAATTCATGCAATATTTCCTGCATTCTTGGATGAATATTCTTTGGTGGTTCATGTAAGTGACCTAATGGCATAATGCCAAAAGCACATAGCTAGAATGAATTTCCTTAGATATCTCTTTGAGGGACGCTACTTGGATATCTTGCCTATCATGCCTACCAACCTCTTGGTCTGGCCTTCTTATATTCCATGGTTAACCATTTCTAGTCACAAACCACAAAGCCAAGTAGCTTGAGCCATTGAATTTCCATAACTATGTCCAATCCTATGAGAGGTAAGGAATAAAGAGTTAAGGAAAAAAAGTTGGATTTATAGGTCTTACACACCTTCAATGTCTTATAAGTTGATCATCTTTCATTCGTGCTAAGCTAATAACTGCTTTCAAAGTTTGGGGCCTAAACATTTGTATACCATTCAAGATGTCCATTTTTAAACCACCCATAAATATTCCCACAGGTGCATCTAGCCTCGTACTCGATTGCCCAAGTGCTTGAATTCCCTCTAGTAATCACGCAGAGAACCATCTTGCCTTATCCTTGAAAGAGGTTTATCAAAATTTTCATAGGAATTCGAGCTGCTTAAATAAGCCAAGCCACATACAAAATGCCAAAATATAAGGAAAACTAGTAACTAAGAACTAGAATTCAAATACATCTTAAACAGAGCATAACTAACAGAAATCACATGCAAACTCTCCACTATAAAAGACTCATTCCACTTCTGCACGTAGAACTCTCAACTGCCACGACACAATCCATTTCTGCATTATTCTTCATGTGCCCCACATTGCATGTTACATGCAACGGTCTTCTCTAGCTCATCTCATCCCAAATATTTGGGATTTGGCCTCTAACCTCTTTGAGAACGTCTACACTTAGAACTCTCAACTATCATGACCCAATCCATTTCTGTATTATTCTTCATGTGCCCCACGTTTGCATGTGATTTTCATTAGTTATGCTCTATTTAAGATGTATTTGAATTCTAGTTGTTACCTACTAGTTTTCCTTATATTTCGGCACTTTGTATGTGGCTTGGCTTATATAAATAGCCAAGAACTTATCAATGGGGAATACAAAAGAATTATCCAAACTATGGTACATTCTCCCTAAAAGAGAATATTTATTTAGGCATGAATTTATAGTGGGACCTATCAATTACATCATATAATCCTTGATTTATTTTTACCACCCTTCTGTTTAGAAAAATATAATCATATTCATAAGCTCTATCATCCTCGCCTTTCCAGAGGAATGAATTGCACTTTTGCTCAATCATTTAGACAACACAAGAAGGGAGGAGAAAGAGAAACAACAATCTTGAACACTGAAAATAACTGGTGAGGTATATAAGTTGCAATCTTCCTGCAAAAGATGATTACTTGAGAAGCCCAATGCTAAATCCACCACCAAAAGTTTTGCTTTCAATTTCCTTATGATTAATAGAACCCCAAGCATTTGACTGGGAAGTTTCCAAATTTTTACACTCTGTATTTCATGTAATGCAGCAGTAAAAACACCAGTACTAAACAAAAGACTTTACTTTGCAAACATTTCCACTGAACCTATTTTAAAGATCATCATTCACATAGAACATAAAGGAATGAACATAATTTGCTAGCACTTGGGATGGAAAAGTGAAGTAGTATAAACTGAAGGTTCTAAGCAATCAAATGGACATCTGCCATAACTAGATGGAGATCTTTCATAAACAGATGATGTGTATAGTCTAACATATATTTTTATGAGCTAGTGGAATAGGGTTAGACTCTAGAAGAGATCTAGTCATGCTAGACCAATATAGTGGTAATAAGAAGCCATAACTTTTGATCCGACAACTTGATCGGGCTCAAATTTTTCAAGGAGATTTTCAAGGTCTAGTTTTATAGGAGGCTCTACTCATTGTAACTAGCCAAGCTTTGAAAGACCTTTAAATTATGATCTGAAGATGCTATTTGAGCTAGTTTTGTTTATTTGTCCTTGATTTTTAAGGATTTTTTTATTTAATTTGAGTTTTTTTTTTGTTTTTTTCCTTTTTATTCAGGGATTTTGATTTTATTACCTAGTAGAAATTGGTTTTTGATTTATTTAAGAAGTGTTAAACCTTATAAAAGGACAAATTACATTAGACTATTATTTTAAGCATTAAGGCTATGGATTAAGGTGTTGTTGTTCCAATCCTATTTTTTGCCAACATTTATCTTTTATGTGTTCTTGCTTTCTTAAGTGTGCTTTCTCTTATGTTAGACTATACACATCATCTAGTATTTGTTTGCTTGTTGTGGTTTGCAGAACAACCATGGCTAGTAGAGGTCGCAAGGCAGAACATGTTTAAGAAGGAGGTTCCTTCTTAGAAGAGAAACATTTAACAACTGATGATTGAGGATATGTAGAGGCAGATCACAGAGTTTACCTGGTAGTTGGTGAAAACAAATCACCTAGAATAAAAGGAGAGTGGTTGTGGATCCCTAGCTAGCACTGCAAACCTGTTCTAAAGGCAAGACCAATAAAGATATCCTTTTGAAAAGGTAGAACATCATGGATGATATGGATTTTGAATTAAACTTCCTAATTTTACAAGAATTTTACAAGAAAAGGAGTTCATAGATTAGCTAAATAAGGTTGAGAGAATTTTTAATTACAATGAGGTTCCCAAATATATGTGAGTGAAGCTGACTGTGATCAAAATGAAGAGCCAAGCTTTTGTTTAGTGGGAACAATTGAGGAGGACAAAAAAGAGACAAAGGAAACCAAAAATCAATGATTGGGAAAAAAAATGAAGAAAAAGATGAGAGAGCACATTTTACTTTTTGGCTATACATAAACCTTTTACCAAATGCTTCATATGTTGAAACAATATGGTAAATCAGTCAATGATTACATTTGTTGTTACTCAATTTTGGACCCCACGTGCTGGAGACGGTGTATACCTTTTTTGAACAGAGTGTAGGAGTTTAGCTCATATTCACCAAAAGATTGACAAAGGCACAGAAAGAAATATTTTGAAACCTTGTTTGAGTTGTTTTCTGCTCTTTTTATCCTTCCCGTTTACTACCAAAATCATCAGGTTTTCTTAGGTTGATCAGGAGTCTTCATAATGCTAAATTTGTTCTTTTTTATCTGGTCTTTAAGGTTAAATAAATCCCTCAGAATTTGCACTAAAAAAATAGTTCTGCTGCTGTCGTAATTTTTTGGTTCCAACTTAGGCTCTGATTCTGACTCAGTTTCGTACGATATCTGACCATCCTAGGTATATCCTGTCACTCATTACATATTGAAAAATTGACGTACACCTTTATTAGGTCCTAGGGATCATTGTTCTTAGAGCAGATTCTCATTTAGATTTGGATGCTCAGTATTGTCAGATCAAGAACCTTTTTGACCAACTAGATTACTACCAGTTTCTGTTCTGTAAAAAGATTTTATCTCACTTCGACTCCTTCATCAAAGTTGTAGTCCTAGACGCGTAGATGAATTTGAGCTTTTGAATCACTTGATTTCAATATTAGAGGCTCAAGATGTTCCCATTTGAATATCTAACGTGAAGGCAGAGAATTCTGCCGCGAGAAGGATATTGACCCGAGTCTGCACTAAAGAAACTCTATTTTTGGCCTAGTTTTGTGATGTTTGTTCTTAGTTCATACTCTCAGTCATATCAGGATTCTCGGCATTCGTCAGTTTTTGAGTTAGACCCAGAGATCCCTTTTGACCAACTAGATTACTGCCAGTTTCTGTTCTGTAAAAAGATTTTATCTCACTTCAACTCATTCATCAAAGTTGTAGTCCTAGACGCGTAGATGAATTTGGGCTTTTGAATCACTTGATTTCGATATCAGAGGCCTAAGATGTTCCCGTTTGAATATCTAACGTGAAGGCAGAGAATTCTGCCACGAGAAGGATATTGACCCGAGTCTACACTAAAGAAACTCTATTTTGGCCTAGTTTTTGTGATTTTCGTTCTTAGTTCATACTCTCAGTCATATAAGGATTCTCGGCATTCGTCAGTTTTTGAGTTAGACCCGGAGATTCCTTTTGACCAACTAGATTACTGTCAGTTTCTGTTCTGTAAAAAGATTTTATCTCACTTCAACTTCTACATTAAAGTTTTAGTCCTAGACGCGTAGATGAATTTGGGCTTTTGAATCACTTGATTTCGATATCAGAAGCTCAAGATATTTCCATTTGAATATCTAACGTGAGGG
>Ga0325402_1002718_pt1 | contig 15644 bp, 11 predicted proteins | sample PopdelMetagenome_22_FD_207212 | JGI IMG/M metagenome (GOLD analysis project Ga0325402, IMG submission 207212) | Populus deltoides microbial communities from Bellville, Georgia, United States - Xylem-PdKOR-R3 | ecosystem: Host-associated > Plants > Phyllosphere > Stem > Wood/Secondary xylem... | reverse complement strand
TTGTTTTATTTTAGAATAATATTGTGTGTGTAAGAGGTTACCTATACTCTTAATTCTTCAATGAACTCTTTAGAACTTATAAAAAATTAATTGTTTTTATATCGTTATTCCTTATACCTTCAGTTCTTGATTCTTTATAATCCAATGGTAGAGGTCTTTCATCCAATAACTCTAGTTTCTTGGTTCAAGTAATCATTGGATCGAGTTTTTATCAATCTAATTTTACTTTTCTTAGGTTGTTTCTATCTTGTTTGTGAGTTATAAAGTTCTTACCCTCTAGGTTTGTATCACTTTGACTCATTAGTTTCTTAGTGTAACTATTATCCTTCTATCAAGAATGTTTTGAATTGGATATTTAAGCATGTAGTATGTTTACTATGTCAAATTATATTTGTTCTCAATATCATAATCATTGATTCTTTGAATGAGATTTAAAACTATTTTGAAATCTCTTTCTACCTTGTGCAAGGATTTCACAATCAATACTATTTAAGAATAGATGAAACACTTTTTTTCTAATTTATCTAGGATGGTGAATCATCTTTTGATCATTTAAAAACTTTCATATAGTTCATGTTATACTCAATATCTGTTTGTTTGTTACTTTTGATTAAGGCAAATTATAGTTAGGATCAAAACATAACATTCCTTATATAAGATAACTTAGTGATCTCAAGTTTGGATTAGTTAAACAACTGTCACATGAGTCTTTCTATAGACACAAATAATCTCTTCATATAACATCCTCATGCGGGTCAGTTCATTGTACATGTCATACAACAATCACTTATATATTAGTTTTAGGTATCTTTCATACATTAGTTTATGAGAACAATGACTTCTTTTAATAATAGAAAGGGCATATACCGGTCTCAACAATTCTTATTAATGTATAGTCTTAATAAAACATCCACTAAATATTTTTAAAAATAATGTTTTGATGCAATAAAAATTCATAATTATAACTACTTTATAATTTTCTTTGCAAAACATTTTTATAATGAGTTTATCTCTACTTTATGCTAATTTTAATAAAGATAAATAAATTTTTATTAATAACAAAAATAATTTTATATAAACAAAATTATTGTCACTTATAACTAACTGATTGAATACAATTATAAAGCAAATAATTCTTCAAAATGATAAATGTTCTAAGCACTTTATTTTGTAGGATGATGATTAGGGTGTGTGACTTATTAACAAAAAAAAAAAGTGGTGTTTTTACTCTGTACTACCTCATAAAATATTATTCATTACAATAATGATTATTTTTTGGTTTTTTTTCTTAAATTTATATTTTTTTTCCAATTTCATCCTTTAATATTTGTTTTATTGAAAATTGTGCTTCATGATTTGTTGCGGTTTACTTTCTCTATAGATATCTCAATCTCTGACCTATGTTTTTGGTATAGTGGCTTAACCCGATTAACTCGAGTTTTTTTTTAATTGGGAGTTTTTTCAATTTCATCTTTCAACATTAGTTGATTAGAAATTATGCTTCATGATTTGTTTTAACTTAGTTTCTAAGAGATTATCCTGATCTCATGACTTAGGTCACTAGTTTCGCCAGTTAACTCAGGTAAACTCGGGTAGTTTTATTATGTTCTTTTTTAGATTTATTTTTTTTCAATTTGATCATTTAGTATTGGGTTCATTGAGATTAAACTTTATAATTTATTTCTATTTGTTTTCTATAGAGTTATCATAATCTAATGACTCGAGTCACGGTTTAACAAGTTAACATAGGTTGAATTTAATTATTTTTTAGTTAATATTCTATGAGATTATTCTAGTCTATGACCTAAGTCATGAGTTCGGTGAATTAACCTGAGTTTATTCGGGTTATTTTTTGTCCTTATTTAATTGATTTTTTAATTTTATTATTTAACATTGGGTTCAATGGAAATTAGCTTCATAATTTGTTTCAATTTATTTTTTGTGTGGTTATCCTAATCTCACGACCTAAATCATGGGTTTGACAGATTAACTTGGTTGTTTTTTCAAAAACAATTCTCAATTTCATTCTTTAATATTGTGTTGTTTGAAAATTGAGCTTCATAATTTGTTTTGATTTACTTTCAATGAGCTATCCTAGTCTAATGACCCAGGTTGTGAATCTGGCAGGTTAACCCGAGTTGACTCGGGTCTTTTTCTCAGTTTACTTTCTATGAGATTATCTTGGTCTCATGGGTTTGGCGAGTTAACCTGGGTTGACTGTGTTTTTTTGTGTTTATTTTTCATTGAATTTTTTTTTGAATTTTATCATTTAACATTAAGTTGATAGGAAAATAGGCTTCATAATTTTTTATTTACTTTTTATAGGGTAATCTTGGTTTTATAACATGAGTCATGAGTTTAGTAAATTAGCTCAGGTTGATTTATGTCATTTTTTAAATTAGTTTTTCTTTTTCAATTTAATCCTTTAATATTGGGTTATTTAGGAATTGAGTTTCATAATTAGTTTTGATTTGTTTTATATAGGATTACCATGATTTCATAACTTGGATTGCGGATTTGGTAGGTTAATTTAGGTCGATCAAATTTGTTTCCCTCTCAATATCTATAAGAAGATATTGTCTTAAGTTTTTATAATCAAACTATGTTTTTACCGATCATTTGGGTTGTCTTTAGAACCATCAGGTCACATTAGGTAAATCTTCGCATAGTTTTTTTTTCTACTAAAAAACATTAGTAATGTCTATATATTTTTTTTACGTTAAAAAAATCAATCTTATCCATTGCGAAGCCCAACCCAAGGATCTAGTCCATAACTATATATAAGCACCAACTAGTTAAAAACTTAGGATTAACAATTGTACCATCAATACAATACTAATAATAATATTATAACATATGTTAATATTAATATATAATTCCTAGGTCATATTTAATTAAAACATAATGACTAACATTAATTAAATTGTGAAAAAATATTAATTTTTATAAATCATGATGCGAACCTCGTGATCACATGGTTACGTAACCCACAACAAAAATGATAATTTCCTTAAAAAAGCTGAATAATTAGGTTTGGTTGAACCTTGACTCAAAGTTAGCTTGTAACTAAGAATCAGAGGTATTGGATTATTGCGATTAACGCCATAAGAACAATTATACCTTGATAAGTCGAATTTACTCTTCGTCCCAACAAAGAAAAAGAAGTTTGTTCAAGCAAAACTAAATTTCATTAATGTCTAAAGGCTACCCCAAATTTGTAACAAAACAAAACATAATATAGTTCTAATATAATAACCTTAATGGTCCCATGTTGGGTTGCAAACCAATGGGCATTAACTAAAATTCAACTAAGCACAAGCTTAATGCCTAAAACAAATCTAAACATTTATTTTGGGGTCAAAACAAACCCAACATAAATAAAAGCCCAAAAACTAAAATATAATTATCACAAATATTAATTAAAACAATAAATAAACCTTAATGAATATTCAAATTAATATAAGTTATCAAAACAACTTTAAAATCGTATCTCCCTGTATCGGATCCCTTGTAGCTGAATCTGAAACTTGTAGATGAAAGAATGTTCCTTTGTGTCGTTCATTAATCCTCTTTCCTTGCTTGAAAGAAATTGTCTTGAATACTGAGGGTTTTTATTTATTTATCTAGCTGAAAGTATGTCCTAAAAATATCTTAAATTGTGTAAGGATACCATGTAAAATAAGAAAAAGAATAACAAAAGAATCCAAAACTTTATTGCCATCACGTACATTTTGTAATGGATATGGAATTCTTGCAAACTATGGATAATAATTGCTTTCATAAATATTTTCTTGTTTGACATGAAATCCTTGTAGAATAGTTAAATCCATAGCTGTCACACATGCTTTCAAAAGCATTAAACAATCCTTTTATTGACTGGAATCCATAATACATAAGGAAACAATATTTCTTCAATTTTCATATATTTTTGGCAGATTTCAGTTCTTACTTCAAACACATTATTCTCCCCCTGTCTCTATGAATTTGCATACCTACCATATATTGCCAGAAATGTATGAATGTCTACTTTTCCAACCCAATTGGAATCATAGCATAATTCTATTTTTAGCTCTAGATATATTCCGAACAATAGATAAAGGTTTAGATAGAAAGATTTGACACAATTCGTCTAGTAACTTCGACCATCTGAAATAATCCCTTCCCAAACTCCGATTAACTTGAAATATTAACCTAATATAGAAAAATATATCTATAAAATCCTATAAGAATCTCATTGCAATCCAATAGTTTAGTTGAAAGTTATGCTCGATAGCGTAAAATTAGATAGTAGAAAATTTTACGTAAAAATTTAAATATGACCTTACTTAGATCGTACCAAATCAAATTAATGTTTTTTCTTCCATTAGTTTCCTATTTATGCACAACATGAAGGGTGTGTACAGTAATGCATTTCAATTCGCTTTTTAAAGTACTTTGCAAACTTCTTCTTATCTGAAAAAACATCAAATTAACTTTTTAAAGTGTTTTCTGATTGTTTTGATGTGCTGATATTAAAAAATATAAAAATATATTTTAATATATTTTCAATTGAAAATATTTTTAAAAATCTGCGTCGCATTACCAAATACACATAAAAAATTAAATAATATAAAATAAGTTTTTTAAATCGTTCTTAACCTATCATACTTATAAACTAAAAAGATTTAGAGTCATACATATCAACTTCACTATTAATATTAGTAGTAAAACATCTTCTTTTGTTTTATTTTTTTATTTCCCCCATTTTTACCTTGAGTTTTTTTTCTCGAATTTATTCTTAAATTTTTTTTATTAGTTATCTAGATTATTTTTGAACCAGCTAAGTCGATAAGATCATGTCAGGATAAATCCCACAAGTTTAATTTTAATCTAGGGTTAGGCAAGGAGTTAGGTCAATAGATTTTTTCTCTTTTAATTTCTTTATTTTTTCTCACTTTCATTCTTAAAATTTTTTTATTGATCATCTAGGGTTTTTTTGGGTTAACCAAGTTGACTATATTATATTAGAGTAAATCTTACATGTTTAATTTTAAATCCGAGTTAGATAAGGAGTTGAATTAAGAGATTTTGAAGTTGATTTTTGAAATCAAGTTTAATAATAATATAAAATAATTCTAAATGACTTGAATATTTTTTTTTATTTGACTTATTAACGTGGGCATGTAAACTAGTACAACATTGACATTTTAGTTTGATTAAAACTTTAAAAATGTTTTAAACAAATCAATAAAATTAAAATAAAAGATAGTATAGTTACATAATAATTGATGAAACGATTAACTTTGGCTTCCTTGTTTTTTTAAGAAATATTATCATTGCTTTAGGTTTTTTATTTTTTACTTCTATAAATGAAAAGATTAAAAAAATCTGACAATTTTTTTTAATTATTTAACAAAAAGAATTTTGAAATTTTAATTCATCCTTCTTGATACTTTCATTATCGTCACACAAAACTAAAAACAACTCTACAAAATAAAGAAAATCCAAAAGAATATAATGTTTTTGCTGCTAAAATTTTATAAAGTTCATATGAATTAAAAATAAAAATAAAATAATTTTATTCTCCATCACTGGCTGCGTCTCTCTCGCGACCGAATCACCCCCTCGAGGAAACCCCCACCCCCCGCCCTCCCGCTTAACAGATTACTGTACTGTATTTATTGATCTGTTTATTTAATTTTAATGCTAATTATCATTAGCAACCTCCTCTAATTTACAAATAATGTACGGAGGATCCTCCAAGCGCGGCGGCCGAGGAGGCGGCGGCTCTGGTCCTAGGCGCTCCTCCTTACCACCTCCTCCGCCTGTCCACCGCCCTACACCAGCCTCCCGCCTCTCCCTTGGTTCCTCCAATAACAACCCCCGCAACAACCGTCCGGGTCCGGGTCCGATCAATGCCAAGTCATCTTCGTCTTCAAACCCGGGTGTCGAAGAGACCTTCTCTTTAATTCCGGGAAATAACCCACTTGCTTTTGCCATGATTATAAGGTTGGCACCTGACTTGGTGGATGAGATCAGAAGAATTGAAGCTCAGGGTGGCACTGCTAGAATTAAGTTTGGTTCCATGGCTAATAACCCTGATGGGAATGTGAGTCACTTACATAAATTTCTCTTCTTTTTCCTTTAGGCAATTATTTTTAGTGTTTAATTTAATTTTCTTTGCTACTATTATTATTTGTCTAAAATTGATAGCTTTATTTGGGTTTATATAATTGCATTAGGTTATTGATGTGGGTGGTAAAGAATTCAGATTTACATGGTCGAGGGAATTGGGTGACCTCTGTGACATATATGAAGAACGACAGGGTGGCGTAGATGGAAATGGTTTGCTTGTAGAATCTGGATGTGCCTGGCGGAAGGTCAATGTCCAACGTATCTTGGATGAGTCAACTAAGAACCATGTTAAGATGCTGTCAGAGGAAGCTGAACGCAAATTTAAATCTCGCAAGTATGTCATATGATGCTTTTACGCCCACTTTATTTCTTGAAATTATTTAATTGCTAGAGCCTAGGTATCTTTAACATGTTTTTTTTTCTTAATCATTGTCACTTGTGCGTGAATATCTCTTTGGATTATATTACTTATTATTCTTAGCATTATTCACTTGAATGTTAAGCAAATGGATGTGTCCTTGCAGATTGACTATTGTTGATATTACTTGAATCTTGATCTTTTATTGCAGATTAACTCTTGTTGATATTGCTAGAAATGTTGATCTTACATATGTTCCTAAATCTGACTGTTTGTTGTTTGCTGTATTAGGCATGTTGTGTAAAGATTCTTTCGCTAGTTCTTCCAGCATATGCTTTATTTTATAGTCTGTATAGATGATTCAATAATGTGTACTGTGGATTTTCAATAAAAGGCTCAGCTTAGATGTTTTCAGATCTCAATTAAGTAGGTTATTTTATCCTGACTAGTTGGGCTTTATTATATGTAAATGTGGATGGTCTTTGTAGTTCAACTTCGTATGAAAAGGAAAAAAAATGGATCAGCAAGCCCTCGGTTCAGATTCTTAGCAACATCTCTGTAAAAGACTTTGGCGGATTGTTCTCTGTAGTGATGCTTGATTGGTTTTTATTGACAGTTATTAAATAGTTTTGAGCAGAAGGCATAACATTGAAAGTGATGCCACCACCCATAATGCTAGTTTAACTAATATTGTAATTTTAATTTTTTTCCCCTGATGATAGAGCTATCGTGTTAGACCATGGAAACCCAGCCGCAAAGAGTCAAATAAAGCAATTAGCAGCTGTTGAGTGTAAGTTGACTTAGATTCTGATCTTTTTTGTTTTGTGCAGTGTGTGGTTTTTCTCCTTTCACTTAGAGAAGAGAATCCAACAAACATTTTAGGCATGTGATTGAAATGTTAGGATGAAGTTGATTCTGTTGTCCATTGAGGCTATGTTCCTATATTCAAATTATTTTCTGATGGAAATACATTCCGTCAAACAAATACAGCTTTATTTGTTAATGTTTCTCTTGTTTCCAGCTAATCCATGGAGAACCTTTAAGCAAAAGAAAGAACCTCCATTTAAAAAGCGGAAAGTTGAGCCTCCCCAAGGTATACTAGTGATTTTCATGTGATTAAAAAATGCACCTTTTCTATATGGTCTCTGCACAGAAGTGTAAGAAGCTTAAAATCCTTATAACATGGCATTTTTCTTTCCTACTGTTGCTGCTCTACTCATTTTCAATTTCTACTATTCGAATTTGTTTAAACTATGCACCAACTGCAGTTGGAGGCGGCTTCCCTAAATCCACCTATAAACCTGCACTGCCTTCAACTGCTATTGTGAAAGGGAGACTCTCCTCTTCACCTCTACCATCCCCACCAGAACAATCTGGGGCTCCAGCATCTCCATTTGGAACTGGAAGCATCACTAAGCATCATGTGAGCACAGAAGAGTACATTCCTACCCAGATGAAAAATAAAGAGAATGCTGCTAGCTCAGAGAATGAAATCCCAGCCAAGGCTACTAGTTCTTTATGGGAGACAACCGGGCGCAAAGGGAACATGGGGGCCAAACCAATGGATTTGCAGAGTATGCTGGTTAATTTACTGATCCAGAACCCTAAAGGGATGAGCTTGAAGGTATGGGGCAGATACTTCTATCTGAAATACTTTTCACTAAATATTTGGTTCCATATTTGCTACATGCTGCTTCTTCGGTTTGTTGCATGCTTCCTTTGTGCTTAGATGCTTTTCTGCGACGAGATCTTTGTTGGTTTCTCTGGTCCTTGTAAATTTTCTGTGACTAGCTCTTTACTGGTTTCTTGGTCTTTGTAAACTCTACCTCCCATGTTTTGTAGGCTTTGGAGAAAGCTGTTTCGGGTACAATTCCAAACTCTGCTAAGAAGATTGAGCCCATTATAAAAAAGGTAATCAGTTAAAACCTTTGTTTATTGGTTTTAGAATAGCTAGTGATCTTATGTCTTCTCATTCAATCTTGAGTATCAGATAGCAAATTTTCAAGCTCCAGGAAGATATATCTTGAAACCAGGAATGGAGTCAGAAAAATTCAAGAAACCTTCATCCGAAAGTGGAAGGTACATACTAATTTATGTGATAGAAGTTTCTTTCATTTGGCTGATTCTGTGGCCAGGTTGTTACAACTTACAATATCCTGTTTTGTTCTCCTTTCAATTGCTACTAGATCTTAACAATATTTCCTGGAAGAATGAATTAAAATGAGGATATTTGGCAGAATTACCTAATACTAATTGAATCATAATTAATTGGCTGAGTCATGATATCCTGCTCTGTTCTCCTTTCATTGTTACATGGCTGAGAAATTGATCTTGCTAGGGCACAAAGAATTCCTTTATGCCAAACCTCTCAATTCATGAGTGTTGATTTTTTAGTATGCTTTGTTTTCTTTTTTGTGCTTGTCTTTAGCTTGTGGGATTTGAACCTTTTAATTTCTCCTCTTGCTCTAAACATTTGGGAATTTACGAGTCAGTCTTGGAGGTTTTTTTTTACAACGCTTCAATTTTTTTTTTTATCTCTGTATTTTGTTGGTTAATCATTCTTATGGGGTATGTGAAATTGAAATGAATCCATAGGATTCCATTGGGTTGGTACTTCTGCTACCTTCTTATAATTGGGTTCTAGTCATATTTTTGCCTTAATCTGCTCTAGTGAATTGTCCCTTTGTGAGAACTGATGAAAATTGAATAAAAACTTTCTTTATGAACACTCTTTGAAGTACATTGCCTTGTGTCTATTTGTGTGTGTATATGCATCACATGGGTTATTAGATGTGTTTTTTTCACTTCCAGTTCTCCTGAAGACAACCATCAGCAAGCACATGCTCCTGAAGATAATTGTGGCCAGAGACCTGATCCAGAACCAAGATTTGCGGAGAAAAATCCTGCTGTTGCATCCAAGGAACTAGTTCAGTCAAACTCTAAACTTGGAGAAGAATCAAATGCATTAGAAAAACGTGACATAGATCAGTCTTCGCCTGATTTGTTTGGTGAGAAGAAGGTTTCTGACAATAGTGAAGGGCAGGCAGGTAGCTCTAGTGATAGTGGAAGTGACAGCGACAGTGAGAGTGATAGCAGTGATAGTGGGAGTGACAGTGGAAGCCGCAGCAGGAGCAGGAGCCCAGTAGGAAGTGGAACTGGGAGTAGCAGTGACAGTGAAAGTGATGCTTCTTCCAACAGTAAGCAGGGTTCTGATGAGGATGTTGATATCATGACAAGTGATGATGACAAAGAACCCGGACATAAGTTGCAGACTGCTGAACCAGGATTATTGGCATCTCCTGATCCTTGGAGGTCTGTGCCGAATGGGATTGATGAGAAGCTAGATGGTAATAAATCTGCTGCAGTTGACATTGAGGGCCACGGATCTGCCGCAGTTGACATCGAGGGCCATGAATCTGATGCTGTTGAAATTGAGGGCCATGAATCTGATGCTGTTGAAATCGATAAAGACTTGGCTGGTGATGAAAAGGACATTAAAATAACTAAAAATGATAGTTTGGTTTCCAGCAGAGAAGGTGAAAAACCTGTGCAAGGAGCAGAATCCACTTTTCATGATCATGATATGATTCAAGAGCGCCAAATGTTCATTGGAAACTTATTTGATGATGATGACAATATGGTTAGGGACAGCTTTAGGCATGAGCAGTCAGACAGCTCAGAGAGAACATCAAAAAGTAAATCAAAAAGGGGCCTCGATGTGAAGCCCTTTGACAGTAAATCTGAGCGTGTCAAAAGATTGAAAGCTGAAAGCTTGTCTCGAGTGCCCACTTCTAAGGGTAGGGACGCCCAGTTCTCAGGGAGTCCTCATGATAAACACAATGAAGACGTGTACAAGGGCCCTGCCATTCAAGTGATGGATAGAGCTGATAAACAAGCAAGTGATTTTGGCTCAGAAAAGCTGTATAACCAGGCAATTTCTGGAAAATCTAATCCAGATTTTCAACAATCAGGTCGGAGGTCTTCTGATCAAAATGCAAGGTTGAAAGCTCAGGAAGCTGCAAGCAGATCCAAACATGCTGAGGGCTCAGAAATTAGTTGTAAGTTTCCAGAAAAGGGTTCTTCTGTGCATGAAGCGTTTTCTATTCATAGAGAAAAGGCTTCAAGAGATGCTCAAAACGAGGATACTTTTTCGAAGGAGAAAAAGGTTCCAAGAAATTCCAAGGAAGGTGGTGCTGGAGGCAGACATTCAGCTCCCTTTGATGCCCATTACAGGAAACAAGGGGAAGCATTTGGAAGACCAAAGGATGCTGGACAAATTTCAAACTCAAATTTTGGGTTTTCACCAAAGGACTCCAACAGAGTTGACATGGAAAAGTACCCAGTTGTTAGTGGAAGAGGTCTCCATAGAGAGCTTTCAGACTTGGAGTTAGGAGAACTCCGTGAGCCATTACTTGAGGAAACACCAGTTAAAAAACGGTTTGAAAGGAAAGGTTCTTTTAAACACTCAGAGAACAAATCAAGCACTTCAGATAACTGTAATTCAGATATAAACAAGGGCAAATCTATTGGAAAGGTATCATTGGACTCAGGAAAGCCCTCACCTAACCTGAGTGCTGGAGTTAAGAGGTCCCCAGAACATCGTGTCGATGATTTAACAAGACCTAACCATAAAGCTATGCAGTCTCAGCCGCAACATGTTTCAAGTGTAGATAATCTTGATGTTGGATCTGGGTTCAGTAAGTTGGCTGACTCAAGTAGTAGATTAACACAGAATGAAACTAGTGCAAAGCTAGGAAATAGTATGGAAGGCTATGGAGAAAGCCACAAGAAAGCCCCTCTCAGTGCACAGAAGCTTCATGAATCTAAATGTGGAACACTTCCCCACTCGATAAAGGAAGGTAAAACACAACCATCTAATTTGATGGCTGACTTGATAAATGGACGGAAAGATACACTTATGACAGAGGATAGCAATAATGTTTCCAAGAAGAGGGAATCTTCTTCAGAGGATGACAGCTCTTCATATTCCAAGTATGAAAAGGATGAACCAGAGCTCAGAGGACCAATTAAGGATTTTTCTCAGTGAGTAATCATATTTGTTTTGGATTGAGGCTTTGTTGTTGCATAGCTTGCATTGTTCTTTTCATTGTAAGATTAAAATTACTCAATTCCATGACATGAAATTTAAATCATGCGCCATTTGTTATTATGCAGGTACCAAGAATATGTGCAGGAATATCGTGATAAATATGATAGTTACTGCTCCTTGAACAGGATCCTAGAGAGCTTCAGGTATCATAAAAATTCTTCTTCATCTTCTTTTTGTAAGGAGCCATTTGTTTTGCTGTTTGCTAGGTTTGGTCTAGTGCTGTTAGGTTTGTTGTCTAATTATATTTGTACACTTGATGTTGTATGCAGGAATAAGTTCCATAAACTGGGAAAGGACCTTGAATCTGAAAAAGGCAGGGATATGGATAGATATCATAACATCTTGGTGCAGTTGAAGGAGTCTTATAGTCAATGTGGAATGGTATGCTATAAAGTCTTTTTATGATACCTTTTCTGTGGCAGTTTGCATTTATTCATACAAATTAAATTCACTAAAGTGTCTTAGTTATTACTAATTTGTTTTCTGGGTCAATTAAATTCTACTTGTAAACATTATTACGGGTTAGTGGATGGCTGCACCTGCATATGCTTTAGGAAAAACAACAGGCACCACCGACTCTAATGATGGAATGAAATTTGATATCTTGATGATTCCAGGGTTTTTTTATGGCTGAAAATTGTAGAAAGAGTTTACAATAATACACGGACAAGGTAGAAATGATTGGGTGAAGTTGTTATTAGTGGTGTGGGAATTAGGATTCTGTTGCTGAATGGAAGACACCAGTTGCTGGAACTTGCGTCCATTTAGACAAACTCTTAGAGTCTAGACACTTGAATTCGGTAGTAATTAGGTAAAAAGATGTGACCAATTAATTCTTTACACATCTATCCGTCTCAAGTGGTACAAACCATAACTGAGGTTGGCGTTTCCTTGTCAGCTGCTCTGTTAGTTTCTCAGTATTTAAAGAGCATAGACATAGGACTCCTCCCTTTAATGAGGAATAAAAACTATTGCTTCTGTGGGTATTTTAGGTAAGAAAGTGAATTAGGTAGCCTTGTTATGTTATTTTCATCCATCTGCTAGACTAGAATGTTAGCAACCAAAATTTGTTGACTACATAAGCTGTATCTAATAGTAATGAAGATGGTGAAATGCATTGAGTGATATAAGTAGATGTTTTATTATTTTGAGGAAGGTGAGATGAGTGACAAAGACAAGGAGGATAAGTTCAATGACTGATTTGACGAATTCAAGTGAGGGAGTTCGAAGTAACTACATAACCTTTCTCATTTTGAGGAAGGTGAGACGAATGAGTTGTGACCACACCCAGAAAACTAGACTCAACTGAAGTGAGAAAATCTGTCAGTGTTATTGGTAGGATCATTGAATAATAAGATAAACCAATTAATGAATACATGCAGTTTGAAACAATGCAACACGTGGTTCTCTTGAAGCAACTTTGAGCGAGATGATTATCTAGACAGCAAGTAGAAGATTGTTATGATAAGGCCAAAGTTATTTTTTTTTATGCATGTGTTTTTTGGTCCTTGTCTACCATGCTTGGTTCCTGGGGTCTATGGTACAGTTTGAGGTCGTAATTTTTATATCTTTGATAATAGAGGGAACAGTATTTGTTAGTTTGGTAGCTGCAAATGTGCTGAAAACATTCAGTTTTGCTGTTATCCTTTGAACTTAATCACTAGGCTGGGATTGATAACTCTTCTTTTTTCAGGAAGCACATTGATATAGCTTTCGTTTTAGATTCTTTTTTCCTTTCTAGACTCTTCTATTTTGACCTGTGATGATATGGCTTGCAGAAACACAGACGACTGAAAAAAATATTCATAGTGCTCCATAAAGAACTAGAGGTGACTCGTAAAACATGCGTTCAACTTTTTGTTCCTTTTTTTTTTTTTGAGCTTTATTGAATGGGATATCTTTTCTCAATGCAGCAACTTAAGCAGAGGATTAAGGACTTCGTGCCCTCGTATTCAAAAGATTGAACATTAATTCAATGCTTTGAGGCAGAATTATCCAATCTTTCCTCCATAAACGCAACGTGTGCTATTCCCTTGACTGGTACATAGTGAAATACATTCTTTTGTAGAAAAGTAGAATGTTTCTGCGGAGGTATCTTAAACTTCAGCTTCGACATAGGTGTGCTAAGGCCCCTCCTCGTATGTATGGGTGTGAAAGGTACACTTTTCCTGCCAGTCGACCTTTTAATGTATAACCTCTCCATCCATGTGAGTTGCGTTATTTGATATATAATTTTGCTTCATTTTATCATACTTCATATATATTATGTGAGAGAAGCGACATCCGTGATAAAATTTCATAGCTTGCACAACTTGATTGCTTAATCCGGGATGTCTTCTACCTTGTCTCCTATTGGAGAACTTTTTCTTTGTGACTCGATGGATCAAAGAATAAGGGGTTTTTTTACATGTCAAAAACTCTAAAATGGAGGATAAGAAGTTTGTTGCAAATCAAAACCCTAACCCTAATAGATCAAGAACACCATAATAATTATGGGAAAGCTCTCAATGTACTTATTTTTTATTCATTACAGTCCCCCCTTGCCACAAAGTTATTTTTGGAATAAGATACCAGAGGCTCATGTGATACCTATTATTGATTTTTTTTTTTGTAATATTGATAATTGAGTGCTTTGTTTTAGTTTGTTGGTTTCAATTTCAAAGAGTGAAATTTATTAAAATTTTGAAATAATAAAAATAAATATTAAGATAGTATTGCTAATCATTAATTTTTTTCCTCTAGAGTTTTTTTATTTTCTTCAGAAAAATTTTTCACTTTACTTTTATTTTGAAAGGTAAAAATATATATAAAAATGATTAAAGAATTGTTGCCTTTTTATTTATTTACGTTGGCCTTTTTTTTATAAAACAGTTCTACCTAATTTCTATTTAATTACTATAGGAATTTTTTAATTTATTTTAACAAGTAAATAATTAAATTTTTTTTTAATTTATTTATCTATTTGTGATGGATGTTTATTTTTTCTTGCTAGTTTTGTCTTATTTAAAAAAAAAGATAAATTTTATATAAAAAATAGAAAATCATAAACATATAAAAATCAAAACTTTTATGAAAAAATAAACTGAAAAATGAAGTCTTTGGAAGTGTGGTTGCAGTTGTTTTTCAAAGTGTTTTTTATTCGGAAATATATCAAAATAATATTTTTTTTATTTTTTTAAAATTATTTTTGATATCAGTACATCAAATTTAAAAACATCAAAAAATATTAATTTGAAGCATATAAAAAAATAAAAAAAATTTAATTTTTTTTTTAAAAACGTTTTTGAAACACAAAAACAAATAGCATTACAATCATATATCCAATATCAATGGCGGATTTACAACATGAATTGGAGTTGCAATGAAAATTCCAAGTTGAAAATTTTTTAAGAATTTTAATCCAATTTTAATACCTTCACCTCCCACAAATTTTTCAGTTAACAGTCTCGAACTCTCAAAAATCATATATCATTTAATTGACAAAACTAATCCAAAATTTCTGGTTCCGGACCTTATCCTTTCTTGAATATCATTAGCCCACACTTTGATTTATAAAACTCAATTGATCAATGCATAGGCTAATTTGCTTGTGATAACGAAACTAAGTAAATAATTAAAAATATTAATTATTTTAACTTTTAAAACAAAATAATTTTTTTTCTTTGTGATTAAAATGTTCAACTATATAAAAAATTGGGAAACTTCTTGATATTTTTTTTTTGTTCATATTGAATTTTTTATTATTTCTTTTGGAAATCTTAACCTCTTTTTTGTTTCTAAAATTGGAACCAATAGAATCTGAACTCTCTCTTTCTTTTATTAAAAGTAAAGACTAAATGAAAATTGACCTAATCATAGACAAAAAGTATTTGCTACCGCTGTCTAACAAATTAAACCACAAACATCCAATCATCAGAATTGAAATCAATGCCACGTAATCTATATGTAATCGAAGTGGTGATAATAAAATCCAATTTGGACACCAGTTTTAGGATTTTTAATGTAAAACTTTTGAATAAAAATTTTAAGTTTCAAACTTTTAGAGCATCATTGTATCATTCA
>Ga0325402_1002716_pt1 | contig 15646 bp, 11 predicted proteins | sample PopdelMetagenome_22_FD_207212 | JGI IMG/M metagenome (GOLD analysis project Ga0325402, IMG submission 207212) | Populus deltoides microbial communities from Bellville, Georgia, United States - Xylem-PdKOR-R3 | ecosystem: Host-associated > Plants > Phyllosphere > Stem > Wood/Secondary xylem... | reverse complement strand
TAATAACTTGTAATTAAAACCACCTGGAATTAATTTAAAAATATTAGTTAAAGGAGAGGAATTGATAGTTCAACTACTTTCAGTGACTACTTTCTTTTTTGGTTTTGATTGCCTGTATCAACTTTCAATTGTTACAGTAACTGCGCGTGTTAGAAATAAAAAAAAATGATTGTTTTTTAAAATATTTTTAATTTTTTTAAAAGATTATTTATTTTTATTTTTAATATTAATATATTTATTTCCTTTTCTTTTCAAAACTCATTTTCAATCACAACTACAAACACTTTGAAATACTTATCTAGGCACTTGAGATTGTAGCCTAGCAGTCATGACATGAACATGTTCCCTTTCTCGGCACCCGGGTTCGACTTTTTCTATAGACGCATGCCATCCCCACGGTGTTTTACTTGTTTACTAGACTCGCAGGATGTTTAGTGGGTCCGAGAATTAGTCATAATAAGTGTAAGTTCGCCCAGACACCCCGGGTTATCAAAAAAAAAAAACTCGACTAACATTAGATGAGTGTTAGAAATTACTTTAATGTAGGAATTGCTATTCAAATATTTTAAAAAGTTTTGATGTGATAATATTAAAAATTAAAAAAATATATTTTATTTGATATATTTTTAATTAAAAATATATTTTTTAAAATAACCAACATGTAATATCAAATAAACACTAACATTTTGTTTGGTAATATGGTTTAATTGGCTTTTTTAAAATATTTTTAATTTAAAAAAAATATCATTCGATAATTTTATTATGTAAGTGTAAAAATTAATAATAAAATACTATTTAGTATATTTTTAATTAAAAATATTTTTACAAAAAAAATAAAAAATTTTATAAACTCATTATCTAACATATACTAAATCTCTCTTAAGACATGTGAATATTTTAATATAATAATAACATGGAATGGAGTATGATGGCTTGTGCACTTAACAAAGTACAAGCATGATTTTATACAAATGCCTGGTTCATAAAGTGTCACGATCTTTGATTAGTTTCTATAAAATAAATTAACAATCATCATGTTCTTCCCCTAAATCATGAAAGATGGGCTCTGCACGTACCTAACCAGCCAGAGAAATTAAGTTAACGGGTTTCTTTTCTACATGTGTAATGGAGACAGAGACACCTTCAATAAAAAAAAACATAAAAAAACACTACCTCTCTCAAACAAATACCAGAATTTTAGACAAAAATTAAGGTGTGTAGGGTAGACTAGAAAACCCAAACGAAAACCATACTCTTAACTATAATTTAAAGTTTTATCAGAACTTAAAAATGGCACAAACACAATTAAATTATCATAACTTCTCTTCAAAGATTCACCAAAACCCACACCCAAAACACACACTCACATAAGCACACCTGTGAGCCTCTCCTCTCTCAAATGTCAAATCTCACCTCTCTCACCAACTCTTTCTGATCTCTCTCTCTCTCGAAACCCAAAATAGTAGTAAAAGCTAAAAATACAGACTGATCCCTCAGTAACCCGTTTTGGGTTTCCTATTTCTTGCTCAAGATCCTAACTTTCACCAACTCTTTTGCAGGATTTAGGCATGAAACCTACAATGTTGTGTCTTTAATGGGAGAGAAGCCATAAGCCAAGAAAAACCGAAACTTTTTTCAAGAGGCAATGTGAGAAGCTCACAAACCAGATTTATCACACACAGAATGGTGGCTGCCATTCCCCAAACAGCAGCAGCAGCAGCTAGTTCAACTGACAAAACCCCTAATCTAACAAGACCCCCACTTTTACCTTCAGAGAAAGACCACCAACAAAACAATGGTAGTGCCCACATTGCAACAAGAAAACCCAGGGGCAAACAAGTACCTTCTAGGTACCTCTCTCCCTCTCCCTCCACTTCCACTTCTACAACCACCACCACCACCACCACCACTTCAAGTTCTTCATCTTCGAGTTCTTCTTTTCCAAGGAGATTTGCTTCACCATTACTTTCAAGGTCTACAAATTCTGGACCTTTACACACACCATTAACGACAACTACATGTTCTCTTCCTTCCGGGTCTAAAAGATCCCAATCTGTTGATAGAAGGAGGCCTGTTACTTCTTCAAGGCCAACAACACCAAACCCACAGCGCACTGCAACTGAAATATCAGCTGCTACAAAGATGTTGATTACTTCAACAAGGAGCTTATCAGTTTCTTTTCAAGGCGAGGCCTTTTCGCTTCCAATTAGTAAAGCTAAGTCTGTGACACCACCACAAAACAATGTGGTTAGAAAATCCACTCCTGAGAGGAGGAGAGCTACTCCAGTGAGAGATCAGGGTGAGAATTCAAGGCCTATGGATCAGCATAGGTGGCCAGGGAGAAGTAGAGAAGGGAACTTGAAAGAGCGGAATCCACCGTTGTCCAGGAGTTTGGATTGTAGTGTTGTTGTTGGTGGCGGCGGAGATAGGAGGGTTATTGGATCTGGGTTTTTTGGGGTCAAGTCATTGCAGCAGTCTATTGTTGACGAGGGTAGGAGGTTGAGCTTGGATTTAGGCAATGCTAGGCAAAACACAGATACTATTTCTGTAAATGAGTCATCTTTTACTGGTGATCTTACTGCTTCTGATAGTGATAGTGTTTCCTCTGGCAGCACTTCAGGAGTGCCAGAAATTGGTAAACGAAAAACTGCTCCTCGTGGCATTGCTGTTTCGGCAAGGTTTTGGCAGGAAACCAATAGCAGGTTGAGGAGGTTGCAGGATCCAGGTTCACCCTTATCTACTAGTCCTGGTTCTAGAATGGGTGTTTCACCAAAGGCTATTCAATCAAAAAGATTTAGTAGTGATGGTCCTTTGTCATCTCCAAGAATGATGGCGGCTTCACCTATTAGGGGAGCTACACGGCCTGCATCTCCTAGTAAACTTTGGACAACTTCAGCTTCATCTCCATCTAGAGGGATGTCTAGTCCTTCAAGGGTGAGATCAATGAGTAGCAGTTCACCCTCAATTCTTAGTTTCTCTGTTGATTTAAGGAGAGGGAAGATGGGGGAGGATAGAATTGTTGATGCACACATGTTGAGGCTTTTGTATAACCGTTATTTGCAATGGCGGTTTGTAAATGCAAGGGAAGATGCTACCTTCATGGTGCAAAGACTGAATGCAGAGGTATGGTAAACTGACATCATCTAGTATGTACATTGTTTTCAATTTATTCACTCCAGTTCTCTTTTCTTAACGTAGTTTATATCTGGTGAATGTGTTTTTCATTGGTGATAGTTGACGTGTGCTTTTTGTTGGTAATAGTTGATGTCTTCATTTTGGCTTCTGACCTTGAAAATAATTTCCATTTTGAAATCTGAAAGTGAATGCTTGATGAATTTCTTTCACCGGGTGCTAGCTTCTTTATATTCACGGGTAACATTTGCTCTGGCATGATGTAAACTGTTTAGGACTTTAAGCATCAACAAATAGTCTATAGAGTGGAAAAACCAAGGAAGCATTTAATAAATCCGCTTCCAAAGTCCAAACAATGGAGGACAACCCATGAATCTAAGCAAGTGCATTTCTGTGTATATTTTGTGAGAGGATAGGTTAGGGAATGAAGGACCTTGACTTAAGCCGATTTGCAATGGTGCTGGAAAAGGATGCCATTAAGGAGTTTGGAAACTTGATTAAGTACTTGCTAGAGATAGAGTTTGCTTTCTAGATGGCTTTGGTCTGCTATTTTTTAATAGGAGTGCTACGCTATTGACAAGAACAGACTTCATTATGCAATTGAGGATTTATGCTATCTTAAATTCACGAGAGCCAAGCTGACATAGTCTATCTTTGTGCCTAGGACAATATTCTACACAATATAGTGCTTTCTTTGTCTATCTTTGTGCCTAGGACAATATTCTACACAATACAGTGCTTTCTTTAGATAGAGGAATGGCCAAAACTCCATTCGCTCACTGTTCCCAGGCGATCCGCATCATTTATACAAGACCCATGTGAAATTCTGGGGCTTAGGTATGCCATGACTACCTTAAAAAAACATTTACATGCATAATCAATACAACTTCAATATGGACCCATTTATTTATTGTTCATCCGAGTCCATGCTAGAATGGAAAGCAACATTGGGCAGACCAAGTGGGAACTAGCAGGGTAGAAGTTGTATTTGTCTAGAAGGGCTGTTGGCTATACAAGTCTTCCCTTTTAATATAATTCAATTTTCACAATTAGAGCTTGGATGCGTAAGAAATTTGAAAATGTTCAAGGGATATTTCTGCTGGAAGAGTGCTAAAAGTGGAAAATGGAGGTGTATGAAGGAAGTTCAAATATCATTTTAGTAAATGTGAATATAAATGTTTTAGATAGGATAAGTTTCTACTTTGAATAAAGCACTTTTAGTTATGTGATTTTGGTCTTGTGAACATGGGAAAGGACAGTTTGAGGTATACAAGACAAGTTCTGATTTCATTTTAGTAAATGTGAAAATAATTATTTTAGATAGGATAAGGAAGTTGCTACTTTGAATAAAGCACTTTTAGTTCTGTGATTCTGGTGATACGAGCACGGGAAAGGGCAGTTTGTGGAGATGGATGGTAGACTCAAACAAGGGAAGTGGATGAATATTCTCCATTTTCATTGTGGTCTTGCGGAAAATATTAAAGTAGGTTGGGGTATTTTTCATTTTCTCTGCTTGTGGTATTTGGATGTTATGAGAGATGCTTTGACTTGACTGTTGAGTGGAAGCTTTAAATCCCTTTTTTCTGCTATTGCTTTTTATCAAGCTAATAGTTGTCAGTGACCTGCTTTTGAGAATTGTTTCTTAATGCTGTTATAGAGGTCCTTGGAGGCTTCAGTATCTGAATATCTTCTGTTCTCCTGTCCTTTGAGGTTTAGAAGATGGGACAGGATTGAGAATTGGTGCAAACACTTCCATTCTGGGTAGTTTCAGAGTTTGTGGTGTAGGGTATGTCAGAGTTTTTAATGGCTGTCCAATATGAAAAGAGGCGAACTTATCATCTAACTCTTTTTACTTATTCGGGGTTGTTTCTCCTTCACATGGTGCCTTCTCTTCCAAAAGCACATGGAAAGAAAAGTTGCATCCTAAAGTAGGAGTCCAGCCTTGTTTCTGTTCGTTTACCAGCCTTACTTGCCTGACAGGCATGTTTGGTTCAAGCTGGTAAAGTCTAAAGGGTTAGGGTAAGTTTAGCTCCTGCTTCTAAAACCTGTGCGCCCCCCCCCCCCTAAAATAAACCTTTTTTTTCATTCTGGAAATCTTGTTTGGCTAGCTGTTCTTGAAAACAGTTTCTGGAATGTTGTTTCCACAAAAAAGCTCCATTATTAACAACAGGAAGAGGTTGGTTTATGTGTTCCAAAAGCTTTCCTAAAGAGATGTCATGAAGAAACAATGTTCTGCTTAAGAAAAATTTGTCTAGTTTTTTTTTCTTGCTTGTTTCTGAAATACATTTTAGAGAACAGGAACCAAATAGGATCACCAGCATTCAGCATAAATGAACTTCTATGCACCTCAAGGTCATCCAATACTCTCTCCCTCCCCTTTTACTTTGTATCTAGGTTTGTGTTTCATTGACAACTTTTTGTTCGCATTGACCATGTGTGGCATTGCTTTAATTCAGGAGCTTGTTCTTGCAGTACTGCCTGCAGAAACTTCTGTTTGTACCGGCTTCTAGGCCCTATACACTAGCCTGAAACAATTTTATTGAAAAGAGTTACGTTGTTGCCAAAATTTCAGGATAAATGTAGCAGACACACTGCTGTGATTTTTATACTCAATGTTTTTCTTTGTACCAGAAAAATTTGTGGAATGCATGGGTAACAATCTCAGAACTGCGGCATTCTGTCACTCTCAGAAGAGTCAAGTTACTATTGCTGAGGCAAAAGCTGAAGCTGACTTCTATCCTCAAGGGACAAGTAAGATTAAGATATTCACTTAACTTTTGTTATGGTATTGAACCTCTTAATATTTCTGATAAATTATCTTCTTTCAGAACTGGATTATCTCTTACCCTCTTTATATTTATGCTAAGCTTAAATCTTGATGTTTTGAACGGCAATGCATGATGGAACTTCAATTTATAAAGTGATGTAAAATGGAAGTAACTTGGAAATGTTTAGAAATCAACCACATCACTCTATGGAGATTTGGGATGCTATGACCAAGTATGAGACACCTGTCTTGTTTTTCTGGGGGCTTTCAGGGAATAGTGTGAATTTTAACATCTAATTTTTGTCACCATCATTTTGCCTTTATATCTTATGTTTGTCCTTGCTGCCATTTCATCTCTTTTCCTGTATATCATATCTCTTTACTTGAAGATTCACAGCTTGAGAATTAGTAGAAAAGTTAAACCTGGGAGATCAATTTAGCCTTAGAGATGCATATGGTTTGGTATTTATACCTGTTGGACTCAGACTGATCGATTTCCCTCATACTGTGACTTGTTTGCGGCATACAGATTATGGATCTGCTGTTTCCCTGCTCTTACCTGCCATTTGTGCCCCAAACACCTTCCAATATATCATTTTCTTTTTATGTTAACTTTTATTTGGAACCTGACCTGAAAACAATGAAGACTATTAAATTGTTTCTAAAATTCATTTAGAGGGGATTCTGAAATTGTCCCATGAGCTGGTGAAGCATTTAGAGGCCTTGGTGTTTGCTATGGTATAGATGCCTGTAGAGCTTTATCTAGATTTCCTTTAGTTTATTGTTAATTTATTTAGGAGTAACGTTTTCATATGAGTTGGTCATCCACCTTCTATTTTAAGGGTCACCGATTGATGAATTATTACTTACCAGCACCTTCTAAGGATTGGTCATGTTGATCGTGTTGACTTAGTTGACTGTTATTTTTCCCTGTTTTGGCACTGCCAGAAACACGTTTAGTTTGTAATCATTCTGCTTTTCTCATCTTTATTGCTGAAGTTTACTGTACTTGGTGAATGCAGATTGCCCATTTAGAAGAATGGTCACATCTTGATAGAGGTCACTCGAGTTCTCTGGAAGGAGCAACCGAAGCTCTGAAGGCCAGTACTCTTCGCCTTCCTGTTGTTGGAAAAACAGTGGTATGTTCCTTCATTAAACATCTAAGATGAAAGGCAGCATTTTACAAGCATAATACCAGGTTAATAAACTTTACTTTTCTATGTTACAGGCTGATGTACAAAATCTGAAGGATGCTGTTGGTTCAGCAGTTGATGTAATGCAAGCAATGGCATCCTCTATATGCTCGCTATCATCAAAGGTAGCTCATTCTTGTAATTATAGTTATATATAATATCATGAGCTCGAGAAAGGGGTCCATTAACTATGAATGTCTTACTCATGCCAAATATTCTTCTAAAATATAACATAGTGCCTTGAAGACAAACAATGAGTTATTTAGCTTTGTCTACTAGTTTTTAAATGTAAGAACAATAAAATATAACAAGGTGTTCTTACTGCTATGTTGATGAAGAGTCAGGTTTTGCTAACTAGCTTGGTCACCCAGTTATGACTCTGGTTTGAGGGAGTTTGGTGGATTATTCCCAGTCTGGCTCACAGTTTGCCTGGTTTGACTGGGTGGACAGGTCCTGTCTTTTAAGTGCTGGTTAATGCAGTCCGCCACTATTACCTTTAGGCAGTGTTTGGCATTGTGTTCGGAAGTATTTTTGAAAAAATTTTAAACAAAATTATTTTTTATTTTGCTTTAAATTAATATGTTTTTGATGTTTTCAGATCATTTTGATATTTTTTTTAAAATATATATATTATTTTAATGTGTTTTGGAATAAAAAACATTTTAAAAAACAATCACCACCACACTCTCTCAAACACACTCTTAATACCTGAAATCCCATTCTCCCTAAAAAGAAAATCAGTCTTGACCTTTCAAGTCAGTGAAACAGACATTAGCTCAGTCATTCAATCTTGATCTCCTATGACATCGACTGTCATTCCTGAACCCAATAGTGCCAGTACTCCTGAACCCAATAGTGCCAGTACTCTGTCTTCTTGTTCTTGCTGTTATCTAATTCCAAAGTGCCAAAGATCTTATTGAGAGTTTATTTATTCTGGCGCTGATAAATCAAGGGAAAGGGGCATGGAAAAAAATGCACTATTGCAAATAAACTTGCTTAAAATCATTTGGTTGCCGCTTCCTTGGACTTTATAGAGATGCCTTTACTCGCACATCTAAAACAACTTGTCATTCACAGGTGGAAGACATGAATTCATTGGTGGCTGAACTTGTTAATGTGACTGCTAAGGAAAGACACATGCTTCAACAATGTAAAGATTTCTTGTCCACCTTAGCAACCGTGCAGGTAATGGTTCTTTCTTCTGGCTACACCAGGATTAGCGAATCATTTTCCTCCAAGTCTGCTTATGAAATATTGTATATTTATGAACAGGTTAAGGATTGTAGCGTGAGAACACATATATTACAACTTAATCGTTTACCAACTACCACCAGCCTGACAACACGTGTGTAGAACTGATCTCACTTGACCACTCATTCTAAAATGCTAACATCACTCCCGACTCTTCTTTTTCTTTTGGGTGGAGGTGCACTGAAGGTAATAAACATGGATTGAATAGTTAGTTTTGGCTTCACCTTTGGCATTTTTTTGAACCAGTTGTGGTCTTGTATTTCTTTTATTCCATTTATCTTTATATCCGAAGATGACAGGAAGTGGTTTTTCGCCTCCTACTAATTAGCTGTACACAGCAAAAAGGAAAGTAATGTATATTTATATATGTAACATGCACGGTGGTTCATCTGATTACTGAAAATTATGTAGTTCTTGATCTACTTGTTCTTGTAATCTTAACATGATGTTGTCAACTTGTCATTCCTGATTTTCTGGTTGGGAGAGTCTAGTTACAAGGCCTAATAGTTAGTTCACTGAACAAGCGATAACATTGCAAAACATGGTGTCTGAGTTGAGTGAAACCAGTCATGGTGTCGGCTCGCAGCCAAATCTTTATGTTCACGATTATGCATACGTTTGGCGGGGCCTAGCATGGACATGAGTGATGTGCCTTGCTCCAAGTATCGATGAATGAATATGGGCAGAACTTGGCATAGAATACTCGAAACTGTGAATTTGTTTACTCGAGAAATGTGTAGCTTGTAGTACCGAGTTAACCTGTACGTATTGAATGAATTTTTCAATTTAACAAGAATGGATTTGGCCATTTCTCTTTAAGGACTTTGATACGCTAATCTACGGGGGGTGAGGGCTGGATTTTGCTATTTCTCTTTGGAGAGTGAGAGACGGAGGTACACTACCAAGCAAAAGAGTCGTGTATTGCCACCTCAAAAACAAAGAAAAATATATTTTATCAAACACTTACGATGATGATTTTCTGAAATTCTTCCCGATGACATTTTTCTTCCTATAGTAAAAATGGGTGTGTGGATATCGAAGAAAAAAGGAGTGCTCAGCGTGTATATATTTCTTCTCATGCATTACATTGACTGTATCGACTAGGAAAGTCAGCGACAGCTCATGTTGTGGCAGAGCTTCCGGCGCATGGGTTAGTGAAAGTCCACAGCCTACCACCAACAGGAGCTGCCGGTACATAGAATCCACCTTCTACTTTTTAACGAAGATCTAACCTAATTTTTAATCTTATTTCAAGTGTAATAATAGAATCCATCAACACCTTTCCATCTTTAGCCGCCTTATCCTACAGAAACATATTTGTCGAATCTCAGAAAAAGCAAAACCTTTCTTTGATTCTTGTTATGGTTTTCCTCTCCACCTTTTATTATTATTGTCGAATAAAACAAGAAAAGCACGTTTTAATTGTCCATTCACATGTCCTGTTTTGTTTGCCATTTCTTTTTATCTCATGGTTTGGATAAAAAATAATGGCCACCCACACCTTGGAGAGCTGACATTGCATCTTCAGAGTTTACTAAACTTCTTGCTGCTCCTTAAACTGTCTTGCTCTCTGTTTCTTTAGAGCTTCAATCCCCAATCAAGTATTAAGAGATTATTATACTGAAAACTAGTTTAAAAACAAACTCTAAGCTATAAAAATTAGGGTGACTGTCCAGTAATCATGGCATTGAAAACAAGGCCAAATTGTTCCATCATATGGTCAAATCTCGGATCTTAATTAATCATGACTGCATATCAGGTTTGTGAAATGTGAACTGTTGTAACTTTAACATTTCAACTTGATGATTTGAAGAACAGGGCGATGATTATTTGAAACGAGGAAAGGTTATCAAGGCATGATTTCATTATATATGGTTTGTGGAAACGATCATGAGAAAATCTTGCATTCCTTTCAATTTGAGTGTCATCTGGTTTATGGGACCCTAATATACCAGGAACAAGTTTTCGACAAAAATCTTCCATGTTGGTATAGTAAACCAACCGATAAGCATCTTTTCGGCTTGCCGTTTTCCTTTAAGCTGGAAAGATAAAGAACATGAAAAAAAAAAACACAATTTTCTCCGTCCAAAAAACTAGCTAGAAAACTATTTTTTCAACTTTCGAATGAGTTTGGAAAAAAACAATTCAATGCTTCTCCATGGTTTTCTTTTACATACAAGTAATTTTTAGCCATGTAAATATTAAAACTATTTTTTTATATTTTTATAATTAGTTAGTGCTGTAAATTTATTTTTATGAATAATATAATGTAAGATTTTAGGTTTTTAGTTAACAAGTATAATTTTTTCATGATAATATTTAATTTGAATGAAAGATAAATAATGTTTTATAATTTCTTTTGGTACTCTGGAAATAAAAGAAACAAAAACTAATCTCCTCTATGATATCTAGTGCCCATCGAATCTGCAAGAAGAAGAGCACTTAAACCTGGAGGTGGATTCTCCCGTGTATACAAATCTCAGCGAGATTTCGAGCACCATGCTTTGCCATGAAGTCAGCACACGAGTTGGTTTCTCTCAATAAATGAAGAAGATGAACCTCCCACTCTCTTGAAAGAAGCTTTTTGTTATCCACGATAACAACCCCAAGTTTTTGAAAAATGAAATTCCCATCATGAATTCGTCTCGAGGCATTTATAGAGTCCAAATTGCAAATGATCTTCCTATAGCCTTGGTTCCAAGCTAGAACTAACCCATGTTTAATATCCAGAAGCTCTGGAAGCAAGTTAGTGTCAAATCCTCCAATGCTCGAAACACCCGCAAGCCATTTCCCTTCATTATCCCTCATGTGGCCTCCAAGACCAATCTTCCCCGAGTTACCTTGCGAATTGCCATCAACATCCAATTCCACGAATCCCACATCAGGTCCACACCATGAGATAGTTTGCTATTTTCTAATGTTGACAACTTGCTTGACGTACCAAGCAGTGCAAAGATCCTCCTTAAAAAGATGAATTTGCCTCATGAGCCAATTGTCACCTGCATAATTCTCCCTATAAGCAATGATGTTTCTAGACCTCTAGATCCACCAAATACCCTCAAGAAAAAGGAACGAATCATTAGAAAGAAACCATTTGTCTACACCATTCCACAATATTTATGTTCCAAAACCCGAGAGCATTTACTAGTCCTATATTTTTCCATGTGATTCTAGCAAAGTGACAATCTTGCAGTCACTGCAAAACACTTTTCTCCTCCTGGTTGCAGCAGCCACTGATAGAAGTATTTGAAATATGTTGTTTGTAGCGTAGAAGCTTTGTAGGAAGACAGTCGTGAATAACATGCCAAACCATCATCTGAACTTTCTCAAGAGCTCTTACCTTCTAAACCCTGATCCAAATTGGGTTCCCTTGCAGCGTTGTAGATCTGTCCAGTAGCTAATGAAAGGCACTTAGAATTGTAAATACAAACATCATTAGCTTCCCAAATAATCCTGACATCTGGATGACGAGTAGCCAGAATACGAACAACCATGATAAAGTGTTAGACACATTCTGAAAGCACTGTCATCAGGTTTCTAAAGTTCCAGTAGTTATTTTGCCACAGATCTTGTACTTTCAAATTGAAGTCACAGATGTGAACAACATCAACCTGTGAACCACCTTATAATTAGATTGCCATGAATATAAATATTAAGATGATTATTATAGATTATTTTTTTGTGGAAAATAGTTGTATTATTCTTGATGTATTTTTTTTTTTTTAAGAAAATCCTCTTCTTTCTTGATAAATGAGTACAATATTTTTCAATGTTTTATTGTATAGTCATGTGTGTGTTTATACTGGATAATTATTAAGAAAATTAAGAAAGGGTCATGGATGGTCCATCATATGTATTTATGGTGATGAAGCGACAGAGCCAAGTAGTAAAATGATAATTCGACATGGAACCTATTTTCTGGATTGAGGAGGGCTATGTTGCTAGTCTTTTGGCTATTGGTTACATGAAAGAGGCCATGAGTAAAATAAATTAACAAACAACCAAATAGTGGAAGGAAAAAGAGAGGGAGAGTTGGAGATAGGCTACAAGTACATGTAATGGGAAATCCAATGCCGACAAACCGACTACCGGAGGCCTTGAGTTTGGGAAAGAAAAGGGGCATAATGAAACAGCAAGTGCCTCTTTCATGGTAGCAAAAGCCATTGAAAGTCATGAATGGCATCAATCGTGCTGGGCATATCTTTCATTCACTATCCAAAATTAGAAAGCAAAAGCGGATAGAAGTAGAATATTAACAATCAATGCACCAAACGCAATGAAATCATATGATATTTTATTACCTTTCCAAGCCTTATACATGAACTTAACTTTCTACAATGTTATGATTCTTCTTTGTGAGTGGGACTCTAGTAGTGTGGGCGGTTCGATATGTTTAATGGCTTGGGTACATCGGACAATAACTAAAGGTGAAGAATGACTCAATATTCCAAATTCAGAAAAAGTGGATACATCCATGGCAATGATCCAAAATCATCACCTCAACTTCCCAACTAAATCATTACCATCTCCAACAAATAGCCATGCCGCCATCTTGGAAAAGAAATTACAGGATTGAGAAGAAACTAAGAAAGGGATCGAAGACATGGTTGATTTCTTTATTCATATTAATGGCTTCTAGCCTTTCAGCTCAGATGCTATTAACAGCTCATGTTAACCCCTCTGCATAGAATAAAGTGGGAAATGATACTATATGCTAGCTAATTAATCTCCTGGTAATTATCAAGATCTTGATACCTGAAAGCAGTAGAGAAGAAACTAATGTTACGCCGAAGTGAAAAATGACTTGTTCAGTCGCTCATGTATGCGTATTCAACATAACACTGATAACAGACAACAAAAGCCTCAATGGTAATACATGAATAACTGTTGATAAGTTTCTCTACGACAGAATCATTTCCAGGTCTAATAGATGTTCCAGCTCCTCCTCCTATAGCTTGTTAAACAAACAGTCTCAAAAGCTTTGGTTCACCTCCATCGTGAAACCTGCAATTATTCCCTGAACCACTCTCCAGTGTTGTGGTTTCAGACTCTTCTGGTGGTGTATCCACTCGCTGGTACATCAAGCAAAGATCAAGATCAGTCCTCATCGGTCCACGTTTGGCCGCATCAACATCCCTCTTTCTCTTCAATGTTTTTGATCCTGAACTGACGTGATCTGATGGCGGCCTCAAACTATCACATTCCGAAACATTATCAAATTCTGGTCCGAAAACTCCGCCCTCGAGTTCTGGCTGTGGTTCTACTGTGCCGCGGCGAAGCACCGTCCTCACAGCCTTCTGGCATACATGCCAGTTTCCTGTCCAGAGAAGCCCCACTGCTCCACTAACTGGGTTCACTGTTCTTCCCACGGCCTCAAACAAAAGCGATCGAAACAATGCTGAGAAGACCAAACCAACCAAAACAGAAACTTTAAGCTAGGTTTAATGGTTCTTAAATATATGATCAGGCTCTCAATTATCAAGATTTTTCTTTGTTATGCAAGAGAATTGAACTACTTTAGATCTGATAGTTCTTCTAGTGTACATGCATAACGTTTAGAGACTTACAGGGACCTTGGCTTTTGGGCACGGAGGAGATGAAGGACATGAGGCCGGCACGGCCAAAGAACTTGGCAACAAAGACGGTGGCATTAGCTTGAGCTTGGGGACTATTTATCCACTCTATGCATTGTCTAAGAACACAATCCTCGCTACATCCCTTTCGAAGAATTCGACAGCCATTGCAGCTCATTGTTCAAGATTTTTCTTGGGAATGAAAATAAGATTGTAAGCAAAGAAAAAAGGATTTCTTTCTTTGGTAACAAGAGAGAATATATAATTGGTGTTAGAACAAGAGAGAAGGAAAGTTACAAGTAACCATATATAGAGAAGAGAGCTTGCACTTGGAGATATCTTAAGTGGATAATAATTGAAGATGGTTAAGCATATTTAATTGTCCATGGTTAGGTTTAGTTAACTGTGGTTTAATAAGGTATAGCCATTTTAGGGTTAAGCTCCAAAGAGAGTGGGTGAGAGAGCAGCTGCGTGTTTCCGCGAATGATTGGGTTTCCTTTGCCATTTGATGACTACGAGTTCATTTCTCTGTTGGAATATTCTTTTTTTTTTCCTGTTTTCTTTTGTTTCCCTCTGAGTTTGCTGGGAGAGGGTGGAAAGATCGATAGGGTATTATATATATATATATATATAGTTACCAAATGTTAGTTTGAAAACATTCAGTGCATATAAAAATATATTTGAGTTTATCAGAATTTGCATCCTTCTGTATCTTTCCTTTGGAGAGATGAAACAACAACTAAATTATTCGAGCATAACAATGACTTCGTTGTCTGAATCACCTTTTACATCTTGATTTCAAGTGAAAAATCTATCTATGGCTCATTCAAGATAAGCAACTTGTTTAAAATACGAAATGAAAAGAATTTAATCTCCAGTTTTTTATTTTTTTTTATTTCTTATGAATCTTTATGTCCACTCAATATCATCCTTGTTATTTTTTTTATTTTTTGGATTAATACGAGTATTCGGTCAGCTTATGTGCATCTCGACTAATCTCACATACTCTAAAGTTAACAATCATGTAAGTCTCCAGTAGTTCTAAAATTTGTAAAACTCGAACTGTTAATCTTTAGAAAACAAATCTAGAGTTTGACCAGTTGAACTGCACTCATCAGGTTTGTTGTTATTATTATAGAAGGTAAAAATAAAAAATACTAATATATTTATACATGTCATTGTTTTTCATTTAATAATAAAAGCATTCTCAAATTAGTTTGTATTTCAATCGAAATTAATTTTTTTTTTTTAATGAAAGATGTATATGTGATCATCACTTGTTTAACAATTGACGTACGGAGCTCCTGATACCAAGTGGCTACATTTGCAAAGTGAATGCGGAAAATGGTAAGAAATTAAGCATTATTCAACGAATAAAGACGAGCATGGATGCATTGCAGTTACAGGCCATACGTGGCATCGTTATCAAATACTGAACCAATATGCATCCACATTTATATATAATATTTAATTAAAAAAAATCTGTACGGTGTAGTGTATATTAATTCCAACCAACTTAATAAACTATTAAGTAATATTTAAAAGGCGTGGGAAGTAACTTTTCCACGCCTTTTACTTTTTTATTTTTAATATATTATATTATAATATATACTAAAAATTAAATGAAACGTTAAATTGTTTTTTTAATTTTTTTTAATGAATTTTTTGTTTGATTCCGGGTTTGATGGGTTAGTCTGGTTTGACGAGTTAACCTGAATTTTTTTTCTTTT
>Ga0325402_1002712_pt1 | contig 15658 bp, 9 predicted proteins | sample PopdelMetagenome_22_FD_207212 | JGI IMG/M metagenome (GOLD analysis project Ga0325402, IMG submission 207212) | Populus deltoides microbial communities from Bellville, Georgia, United States - Xylem-PdKOR-R3 | ecosystem: Host-associated > Plants > Phyllosphere > Stem > Wood/Secondary xylem... | reverse complement strand
ATGGTTGTTGACAACTCTATCGATCTCTATGTTCTCTGCCATTTATTTGTTGTACAATCCATCCATACGACATACTTGAATTTGTTGAGAGTGGATGGTAGTAATTATAATCTTACATATATATATATAGTACAATAGCAAATAGCATCCATTCGTTTCTAAAATCTTTATCCATTCATAATTTAAATAAAAAACTTTCCATCTCCAATTAATAAGAAATTTAAATTCATATATATATATATCCTCTAGCTTAATTAATAATCTTTTTAACCCTAATTGATAATCCAGCCAGCACACATGATCAAAACAAATATCCCAATATTTAATTTGTTGATTATATGAATATGCAAGCACACACATAAATATAAATTGAAAATCAAATCATATCAAATGAATGATAATTCTATAGATGAAATTGAATAGATGGATGGATATTAGGGCGTCGTCACATGCACTCCCCTAAGGCGATTGCCTATTTATCAGTATCTTTCCTATTCCACATTAAACCCAACAATCCTCCCACCGTCTGATCCCAAGAAGAAATTACCCTCAACACACACAACAAAAAAAAAAAAAAAAAAAGAAGAAGAAGAAGAGAGAAGAGAGAAGAGAGAAGAGAGAAGAGTCCCCTACCCTATCCTCATCCTCCGTGCTCCTCCTTTCTATCCATCAAACCTCAAGCTCATCATATCATCATCACACGACATTCTACACACATATACAACATCCTAGATATTACTACAACTCAAAAAACAAATATAGAAAGGAAACAAGAAAAAGGGAGGTAAGCTAAAGCTTAGTTGAACCATCGATATATCGAGTACTTCCAATACATTATTAATCAAGATGAGAAAGCCAACTTCAGCTACAACAGCAGAATCAGCATCAAAGACCACCCCATGCTGCATCAAGGTAGGGTTAAAGAGAGGACCGTGGACACCAGAAGAAGATGAACTCCTTGTTAACTATATCAAGAAAGAAGGTGAAGGCCGGTGGCGAACTTTACCCAAGAAAGCCGGTCTCCTCCGCTGTGGCAAGAGCTGCCGTCTCCGCTGGATGAACTACCTCCGCCCTTCTGTTAAACGTGGCCAGATCGCCGATGATGAAGAAGATCTCATTCTCCGCCTCCATCGACTCCTAGGCAATAGGTAATTACATATACTATATATCCCACACAAGAATAAAGACAAATACAAATATTTGCATCGGTTAATTTTGTTTTTAGTCTTTTTTAATACAATCTTTTTCTGGGTTTGTCTTAAATTCTTCTTTTTTTTTTCCTGAATTGGGTCTCTTTCTTTTAGGGTTTTGTTTTTTTGGTTTAGTTAGTCTAGCTAGCTAGGTTTAGGGTTTCACTGTATATATGTTGTGGATTGCTCGTGAAAGAGATTTCCTTCACTTTTTTTTTTCTTATTAGAGCTTGGTCAATTAACATTCGAGCTGGTTTTGATCCATATATAATTTACGTGAGCTCTCTCTTCAATTATTTTATAGCTAGTTTAGCTCGAAACCTGCATGAATCTGGTTCACAATGAATCATGTGCTTGAATCTTGTAAACGATCTGTGTTCTTAAATTTCACCTTCTTCTTCGTTGAAGATTTGAGCTAGAAAGGAAATGTATATCACTTTACTTTGAACAAATTTTAGCTAGATCTTAGCTTGGACTAGCTACTTGTGTTGATTTGGTCAATGGGTTGTTTCTTTAGGTGGTCATTGATAGCTGGGAGAATTCCAGGGCGTACAGATAATGAAATAAAGAATTACTGGAACACGCACCTGAGTAAGAAGCTGATAAGCCAAGGAATTGATCCAAGAACCCATAAGCCTCTCAATCCTCAATCTTTTGATCAATCAAAACCTTCTTTGTCGAAGGCGAATCTGCACCAAGAACGCCTAAAAGAACCTATTAAGAATATTGTTTCTTCTGGTTTGGAAGAAACTACTAGTGGCAGTACTCGCATAATCAACAGAGAGAATGAGTATTTTCAAAACAACATTAATGCCCACCTGGATGATCAGTATCACGCCGACCATTTTATTGCAAGTCATGGCTATACAAGTTTGCTGAATTATGATGGTACTTCTGGGATGGATTTGAGAGGCGATCAAAGGCTTGGTATTGGAGAAGCTGATCAAGATATCAATTCCGGCACCGACGATGTATTTTCGTTCCTCAATTCACTCATAAATGAGGAGGCTTTGCAACAACATCAAATCCTTAATGTGCCTAATGTGAATTGTGCACCACTCAGTTCAGATCCTTTTGTTTCAATTGCTGCCACAACATTTGGACTCGGAACTGGCTGGGAATCTACTCTCATGTCTTCTGCTTTTAACCAAAATGATTCCAAATAGGGTTTATCATGACCATGTTGAGTAGTCTATCACAGTCATCTATGCTTCTATTAAGCTATGAAATTACAGTTGGTAATCAGTTTACAAAAACATAAAAAAAATGCCAGGATTTGGTTTGTTAATTATGTATTAACTCTATCTACTGTTATTGTTCTACATGATCAGCATCCTGTCTATCTTTTGCTGTTGTACGTGTTGTATTTGTAAGAACATGAATGAATAATTTGTTCTTGTATCCAAAATCTTTGCCAAATTAACAATGTATGATATTATAGATTTGTGTGTATGTGGATATCTTTCATTTCATAATTATAGTTCTTATGATTGCAAGTCAGCTTGTATCAAATCTCTCTTGAAATCAAATAGAGATTGTATAAAAAAATATACTCTGGTGAAACATAGGTGCAACCGTACGTAGTGCACTGTTTTGTCAAACGGACACTAGGTTCTTCTAGCAATTATTGTTCAAATCAAGGAAAAGAAAAGGCACGCACTTCAAAGAAATATTTTCATTATCCATGGATCCTACTTCTTAGATGCTATGCCAAATATGGGAGTATTTTATATTGTAATATTTTCCATTTCCTGATTTTTAGACATCAATTTTTTGTTGATTCACAGATAGATAGATGGATAAAAAATAAAAATAAACATGCCATAATTTCAAATGTAGTAACTAAATTTATATTAGAGAATTAAGGGAGGGAGTGTATTTATATTTTCAAGAATATTAATCACCACAGCATCTATCCCTTCGTATATGCATGTGAAAATAGAAGTATATATAATGATTTATACATATAATTAATATTGTTAAATCAATCATGTAGCTAGAGCTTCATTTAAACAGGAATCTAGGTATTTGAACCGTGAAACTCCCAATCTCTCATAAAAAACTGTAATTAGGTTCACAAATCCAACCTCCAAACAAGTTACTAAGATATATACTTGAACTTTTTTGCATGTTGGTTCAATGATAGAACCATAAGCGAATGTTGGACACTATAAGTAATTGCTATGAGATGCTCAATGATAGTAATTAGAGCTGTTACCTTCTCTGGAATGATGAGAACTTGAGAGAGAACCTGGTGTTGGACACTTTTGTTCAACAAAGATACATCAATAAGTTTTAACACCTCGTAACTTGGTTTTTGAGGTTGTATATTGATCAGTACCATCTACAATGGTTGATGAAGGTAATGCAAAGATGTGGACAGATTAAAAAGCATGAGCTAGCAATTGAGTTCACCTAATGCTAAGAACATGAAGACTCCAAAAAGGCAAAAGATGATTGTTTTTTCTTTGTTTTGGCGGTTACAAGACGATGATTGTTAATTAATATGATGGAAGAAAAGACCATTATTCTCGCTCGATCGAGTAGTTAATATCACTATGAGAGCACGTACGATCGATAGTCTCCCATTTAAGAAGATTACCAAAGTTTAGAGTCATATGTATGTAAGATCTACCACTTGTTAGATTCGTCCCATCACTTGGGTAGCATTTAATTTCTTGTATTTATTGTTTTATAATTCTTGTAATTATTGTTTTAGAGTAGAAAAGATAGATTAACTTCAAAATGTTTGGAAATTTTATTTTATATTTTCTTTTTTTTTTATACAATAATCAAACACAAGTTTTTGAAATTAATTTGGAATGGACTGTTTTAGGATCATGAAAAGCAAGACTACAAAGTTAATTTATTGTGAACGTAATCGATCAGAAGGCTCTAGCTAGCTAGCCAGCTTCTATTTCAGATCAAGTTGATCAGTGGCATCGCAGCATTATACAATTATGCATGCAATCAGACTTTCTGCTCGCCTATCAACTACGTTCTGATGCTATAAATGTGTAATATTGTACGCTTGCAACTCGCAAAAGTTAAATGAATGGTGATTGGGCTTCCCATGCATGCAGACTACTCATGTGATCGATCCTCTACTTTCTACGCACCTTAATTTGACATATCCTACTTCAGTCTGATTGTATCTGAAAATTGCTTGACGTTCTGTGCATGCACATGAGGCATATAGTGTGTACATTATACATGTGGCCTATATATAATTAACATGTATTTAAGATTACTACCTGCATATGCCATATACTATTGTACGTAATTTTTTCTATAAAAATATTAAGAATTAACATGTTAATTTTGATTGTTTGTTATTCTCTAGGCATTCTAAACTTTCCTATGTCTTAATTATATATTGTCTAACTCATTCAGATTTCATAAACGAGCACAAATTTCCCAACAATTAAATGAAAACGAGGGCTTTAAGGTTGCAAATTATGCATCCTTTAATTAACATACATGTGATTTGATGTTCCATATCAAATTCACACAAGATCCTTAAGCTAGGATATATATGATCATGATACGAGGTAGAGTCCTCAATTCTACAGAGAATGCTTTCAGTACATGCATGTGATTAGTTGTTCAGTTGAATGTAATATATATATAGATGAAGGAAATATAATTTGGGTTTGTAATATTGCCAAAGATCAATGAATATGAGGACATGTTAATTTGGGAACGTGGACAAAGCTGCATGCAACTTAAATCTAGGATCATATAAATACACGAGATCTTATTATAAATGTTTTGATCATATCTTTGAGATTTCTTAAAGCTAGAGAATGAAGATACTTAATTTAAATATTGATAGGAAAATATCCCTACACGTTATTTTTCATAATATAAATAACTAGCTTGGGTGGAGAAAACACTTACTAGTCGCACATTGGATGAGATTTGAGTACATGCACGGGGTAGACAGACATGCTGCATAAACGTTGCCCTCTACATTCCATTGTCTCGACAGTACATCACTTGTGGTTGCAAATTCAGCCTCCTGAAAAACATCAAGAAAGTAAGAGCATCAAGAAACCTAGCTGCAGTCGCAGGTAAAAAGATTGTAAGAATTCAGGCAATTAATATATGATGCAGGCTTGCAGCCATGCATGTCTGTTTTCTTAAGGAGTTTTAGTCAAGTAAATTCCATGCATTAAAAACAAACCAAGTACCCAACACAAAACAAACCAAGTACCCAACACTGAACTTAGATTTGTAATAGGGCCAGCAGTCTGTAGTCTACCTCTCTTGGGTTGTCATGGGCTCGAGGATATGGGTCTTTTTTCCAGTCCGAGCTTAACCGAAATCTCATTTGTTTCCTAGCTAACAACTAATCCCAAGGTCAGTTTCTGAGTCTTCTCTCTTCTAACATTCAAACTAGGTTTCGAATTCCACCCAAGAAATCATATAAAAACTTTGACAAGAAATAATTACGATCGCAAATCTCCACCCCAAAAGATTTTTATTTAAAAATATACATTAAAGAATAATATAAAATCATTCTTAATTAGAATTCCACCTCACACAATAAATAGTTTAACCTACTGCATTGAACCGGTTGTGTGAGAAACTCAATCGATCTTGACTGATAGTTTGATTCATATTCCTACCCCTCTCCGTCGACTTTAAACATAATTTTCTTATAACACACCAACAAATCGACGACTTAGCCTCTCCATTTTAAATATTTATAGCTAGGAAGATGCATATAACTAACAGTCAGAACCATTAGCAGTTATATTACTCTAACAACCTTGCATTAATATCCACTAGCTAGCAGAGCACAGCATCCACAACTCCAAGATGAACTTCCCTTAAAAAAAAAAAGAAGACATGGACAATACCGATTATTTTAATTAAAAACTGTCCATAAAATAGTGGCCGAGGGTGAGTAAATTACTTTCTTGGGTGACAAAGTAGATGGGAGTTCAATAAAACACGAATATTTTTTTAGGGATACGTGAAAGATACTGTTTGGAAATGAATTTCAAGTTTTAGTTAAATTTGAAATTTTTTTTATTTAATTTTTAGATTTTTTTACATATTAATATCATAAATAATTTTTAAGCATATATAAAAAATATTATTTTAATATATTTTTAAATAAAAAATACTTTACAAAATAACCGTTATTACATTTTCAAACACTCCAAAAATAAAAATAAATAAAAATTAAATAAATTAAGAATTAAATACTATATAATGGGAAATTGAAAAATTCCGAGGGGACCATGTTCAAACTTTTGGTCGATTGCATATTGTGACTTCAAGATACCTCAAAGATGATATTGGCATTAATTTACATATTTATAAAATATGGGCAGAAGAACACACACACACACACACACACTCACACACTCACAGAGCATACCTTTGCTAAATTTGAATAGTTACAAGAGCTTAATTTATAGCAGTTATTGTTAGATCTTCAGGCCAAAATCATCTGACCTGAGATCCACAAGACTCATATCTGACCCTCCACTCTAACTACCAGTCTTCTATATTACAGCATCGGATTGGTAGCTGGTTGGTTGACTTGTTGCTCCCATATGAGTTAAAAGCGAGTTATGAAGCACATGCAGAGGTTGACCCTTTATTTCCTTTCATAACTTTTGTTATCCAAACTTTACAAGGAAACCCAGCAATATTAGTTATGTATATATACATGTATGTATACACGCGCGGGCGCAGACATGTATAGTGGGTGTTCTTCTTTTTTTTTTTGTATAGTGGGCGTTCTTATATATATATATATATATGGGGTGGTTTTGGGGGGCCCGCGCATGGTTTTGGATACATTTTTTAAATTTTCTGATAGGAACAATGTCCCACATAAATTTTCTAATGTCGTACAAGATATATAGGGAATTAGTTTATTTTTCAAACCGTAAACTCAAATATACTAACTTAAATCATACGGTACACAGGCATGGAGTAGACCTATATATTGGGCTTCTGCAACCTCGCCTTCTTGGCCATCTATGTACAATACCATCTACTCCAACAAAGCTTATTATAATACAATCGGTTAAACTAGATAAAAGTTTGATCATCATAACAGTTTTGCTAATCTTCCTTCTTCAATTGATTAGTGCAACATTATTTTGATGATTCGAACTCTTTTTTTTCCCCCAGAAGTTGATGGTTCAATATATAACAAGATGAAAAGAAACAAAACACCAACATGTTCATGTTCATGCCTTCATTTATGTCATGACAGACCCCCTGGGCAAGAGTGCTTTAACATGGAAAACGAAGTTGCCTCTATCAGAAACAAGGAAGGCTATATATATGAGAAAACACATGAAATAAGCAAATTCTTCATGAAATATAACATCCATGTATAGCTATCAAAATTACAAAAACTAATTTAATTTCTTTGATAACAACCGAGACAAGCATGATAAACGCAAGAAATGGACCAAGAACAATAACAAGAGATAATTAGGAGGAGCTAGCTAGGAAGGAGTGGCTTACCTGGGTATACCGTGAAAAAAGCGATCATTTAAATGACGTCAATGGAAAGATCTGAAGCTTTTTGTGAAATGCATTTTGGTAAAGGATGGAAGAACGATCAAATGGGATCATGCATGATGAAAATGTTTTTATGTAGAGAAAGAAGAGGCTGAGAATTCTTGCGTTTTCCATGTGAGAAAGTATCAGAGTTCTGATTTTCAAATTAAATGTTCTCATTTTGTTTGAAGAATGAAGCACAGTACTGGTACACCTGTAGGTTTCCATGTGTACAAGCCAGGCAAAAGGGGCCTTATACGAGGGGAAATTGGTATGTCTCGGCTGAATTTGACCAGTAGATTTGTGAATAATTTTGGTGGGCGTACTGGCTAAGCAGGTAATTGACAATAGGGACTAACCAAACGTTCCAAGGTGAAATGGTCAGATTTTGTTGGACAAACCAACCTTTCCTTGCCATCACTATACATTCCCTAATGCGTGTCAGCCAAAGGGTCAATGGCCTGCTATTTTGAAACTAGTCTCTGTTAATATCCCTGAGCATCCTCCATGGACAAACGTTTGGTGTGCCTTATGTTATGCTATAAATTTTAATGGGAAATAGATTTAGACGATAACTATATGATAATTAGATTAATTGAAAAGAAACTTAGAAGATAAGGGTTACTATCATATATATATATATATATATATATATATATAAAAGAAGGAAACATGCACACATAATTAATTCTACAATCAAGTATAACAAGCCACTTATTGTGGACGTGAGATCATGGAAATAACTCTAAAAGATAAAAGGTTATCAACATTTAACATACAATTAGTGAAGAATCCTGAAAGGTGAAAGGAAATCGGCAATTAACGTCATTATATAAAGCGGGTTGCAGGGAAGATCACCATCAACAATTCAATAAAAACCTTAAATCACTGCATTGCAGTTCTATTAAGCTTTTAGGCGATAACTCTGCAAACAATATAATAATAGGCGATGATCAAGTAGGCTTGCAATTTCCTTTGTAATCAATAGCTTGCAGTTTTAATCTCATAAACCAAAAATATCAAAAAGATGGTTTCATTATCTAAGAGTTTCAATTCGTGGATGTCATCATAACTTAATTTTGGGATGACCAAAATTATCTCCTCATGTATACATACCTTTTTACTTTTATTCATTCAGAAAAAATATGTAGTGGTGGTGGTGGTGGTCGTCATCATAATAGTCGTCGTCATAGTAGTAGTAGAGAGCGTTTGGAAATGCGGTGGCCCCGCGTTTCCACAAAATTAAAATTTTTTTTGCTAAAAATTAATTTTTTATATGTTTTGGATCGTTTTGATGCGCTGATCTCAAAAATAATTTTAAAAAAATAAAAAAATTATTTTGATGCATTTCAGCATGAAAAACACTTTGAAAAACAATCGCAACCACACTCCCGATCAGGCCTGTAGTAGTAGTAGCAGTAGCAGGAGCAGGAATAGCAGCAATAGCAGCAACAACAGCAGTGTAGTAGTAATAGTAGTAGTAGTAGTAGGAGTAACAGTAATAATAGCAATAACAATATCAGTGACAGTAATGGTGGTGGTGGTGGTGGTGGTGGTGGTGGTAGTTGAAGCAGTCGTGGTGGTAGTGAGTAGTGGTGGTGGTGGTAGTAGCAGTAACAGTAACAGTCATGGTAGTAGTGACAGCAGTCGTGGTTACAATAACAGTAGTGGTGGTGATGGTGATCGTAGTAGTAGTAGTAACAGTAGTAGTCATGATGGTGGTGATAGTCATTGTAATGGTAGTAGTCGTGGTGGTGGTGATGGTAGTAATTGTAATAGTAATTTGGAATACAAGAATACAAGCTATAAACCACAGGAGATCAAGAAGTTAGAAAGATGGCTATATTGGAACATTCTAAGAATAAGGTGAAGAAAGAATGGATTTGAGACAAAGTAAGATTGGAATCATTTTTTTTTTACTAAAATTAGAAGAATTAATTAAGTTTATGAACTTAATTAAAGTGATGGTGGTGGTGGTAATTTAGAATACAAGAAGACAAGCTATAAACCACAGAAGATCAAGAAGTTAGAAAGATTGTCATATTGAGACATTCTAAGAATAGGGTGAGGAAAGACTGGATTTGAGACAAAGTAAGATTGGAATCATTTTTTTTTTACTAAAATTAGAAAAATTAATTAAGTTTAAGAATTAATTAAATTTTTAATAGGTTAGTTTGATTTAATTGAAAAGCAAGTAATTTTAAAGGTTAATTTGGCTAAGATTGGAAGAACTAATTGAGTTCAAGGACGTAATTAAATTTCTAACAGGTTTTAAGGATTCAAATCAAGGATTTAATTGATAGAAAAATCAATTTTTAGGGCTTAATTTGAGTCAATTCGCATAGATTGGAAAAATAGGGGCCTAATTAAAACTTTAAGGGGCTAAATTGATACAATCAGGGGTTCAATTGCAAAAAAAATTAAAAGTTTAATGGTTGTTGGAGGGTTAGAATTAAAGATTTTTATGACCAATGATCAATTTGTAAAGCACGCGCAATGCTAGAGACCTAACTTAATTAAGGCAGGGACCATTTTGAAAGAAATTGAAAGCTTGAAATTTATTAGTGATCAAATTAAACAATTTAAAAACCAATGATCAATTTGAAAAAAGACACTTGAATAAAAAGAGGTAATTTGAATTTCTCAGGGACATGATTGCACATATTAAATTAAAAGTTTAAAGGCTTATTGAGGGCATAAGTGATGAAATCAAAATGACAAGGACTTAATTTGAAATTTTCCAAATCCTAATTTAACAAAACCCTAATTTATAGGGTTTAGCAAAACAACGTCATTCAAGGTATTGTATATCCTTTTTTTTTTTGCTGATCAAGTTGGCCTTTCAGACGAATAAATATGAAAATTCTAACCACCTCTTGGGCTCCAATCACCACTGATCAACAGAGGAGTTTCCCCTCTTCATGGTGGTGCCACCCTTGTTCGACTTTTGTACCTAACCTGTCACGTGGAAGCCTTCAACATCTTGTCCCAAGTGAACTTTGACTCGTTCAGAAATTTCGACAGTTTTTCGTCCAACTTTAAATCAATGACAAAAGAGCTATAGGTCTCTAAATGGAGTGTGGTTTGATTCTAGTTGAAGGGAAACATCCCCTCTACAACATCCATGGTTGATTTTTCTCTAATAAACTCTCATCAACCATGCTTAAATCAAAGAAAAGACACCTTTAGTAATCCAATTTTTGGACCAGTTTCAGATCTTTTTGCCAACCCTTTCTAGAAGCTTTCACAGTTTGTTCGGGACATAGAAACAAGAAAACCTGACAGAAAAGAGGAAAAAAAGAATCCTTAACGAAATGGAGAGGTGAATTCTTTACATGGTAGTTTCAGGTGGGTACTGTTACATTGGTTTTAAGTTTTCTTTAAAGTATGTTTTTGCTCCTGGTTGTGTTTGAGTTTTAGTGTGATGTCAAAATGCTTGGTTTGGTTCCAAGTTTTTTATAATGAATCTCTGTTTTGACTTAGTAGCTTTGAAGTTTGCATTTCGTGTATAAAGAATAATGATTTGATGTTGTTCTTTTGTTTATTTAAGATCCAAATAGGTTTAGTTTTGATCATGTGTTTTGTTGGGGCTAAAATTACATGTTATAGAGGTCGAATGCATATTTTCTAGGTTTTTAGTTTGTTTGTCTTCTTTCTGGGTATGTGGACATAGTATTCAGCATATGAACATGACTTTAGGCACTAGTTTTAGAACCTGTTTTGATTCAGTGTTGGTTTATACAAGTTGGCATGCCATTATTATTAAATAATTTAGGATTTTTATGCATCAATAACACGCTTTAGTAAGTTTTAATCTTAAGGTTTTGTTTTCGAACCGAAACCCATTCTTGATAGAATCGTGTTTGCTGAATGTTAATTAATGTCAATAGACCTTTGATTCTTGTTTTATAGATGATTGTGAACAACAATATGCCCGTATTTACTTAAAACCTAGTCTTTTTTGTTCATCATGTTTCAGGGTTAACGAAGAACATTCACAGTGTGAAAGTGGAAAACCTACCCTTACTCGCTTAACGATTAGAACTTGTCCTATAAATATTCATTTTCTATTCTAAGTTGTTAAGTTTATTTTATAAATTTAAAATTATATGAGTAGATGTAGGATTAAATTAAAAAGAAAAAACCACTGCATCAAACACCTCCATGTGTGCTTTGCTACTCATGTCATCCAGAAGTCAAGCCTGGATGCCAAAATGCCCAATTTCCGACATGTCCTTTAAACATGTGTTTCAAATGGCACAACATGTGTAGATGGCCTTTCTTCGTTGTTAAGATCGATAATGCAAAATGCAATAATTATTTGCTCGTACCAATTCCCTCCTCCACTCCTTGTAAATACAAACCTTTTGATGGGGCATTGGGTCCAAGCCAGCACAGAGGATCTGACCTCGAGGCACAGGCATGAGGAGACCCTACAGAAGCTCATATTGCTAGCTGAGAAGAAGAGGTATCAGTACGTGCATATGCTTTCCCTGAATCTCCACCGATTGATTCGAACCTAAAACAACGCAAATGCTGATGATAGTTAATGCTCGGGGTCCATCTATACAAATAATTCTTTGTCTTGATTCATTCCTAGACCTGAAAAGTCCCACGGTGTTCATGAATTTACTCTCTTCACTTCACTGTACTTTCCAATCTTATGAAAGGAATCCTACAGCTAGTTTGAGTTCCATCAATGCTACATCACCCTTTAAACTTATTTTATATTCCAAAAAAAAAAAAAGAAGAAGAGAAAACGTCTAATTTAGAGTATCTAGATCATAATATCTAAATCTAATCCCGACCTATAAATTGATTCAAAAAAAATTGTAATTTAAACCTCAGATTTAATTTAATTTAATTTAAATTAAATATTACTTTGATCAAATCTAATTCAAATTTGAGAGATGAATTATGAGATTATTTAATAAAAATAACTAACTTTAATTGATAAATAATATATTAATTCACTCGATAAATCAATAACCTAAATCTTATTCCAAATCAATTCAGATGGTAAGAGGCTCAAAACCATATTTTTAATTATTTATCAGTTTAGATAGAAGTCAGGTTTTTTTTTTTTTTTATCTATAACTGCAAGTGGGATCCACACCTTGCCACGTAAGACAACAGAATGTCTGGCTACGTGTATAAAGACAAAATACACATGAAACAGGAAATGGTTCCCCTCTCGTCTACATGTGTCTGGAATCTCTCTTAACGTGTAGTGTTTGTTTCTGCAGTATTTTAAAAATTTATTTATTTTTATTTTTAAATTTTATTTTTAATGTTATTAAATTAATTTAATATGATAGTATTACAAATAAATTTAAAAAATAAAAAAATATTATTTTAACATATTTTATTACCATAATAAATATTATGAATATCCTTAACTAAACTAGAATTTCCAATCCTCTCTTAAAGTGGTGGTTTTTTTTTTTTTTTTTTCAGCGGTGCTGTATTTTTTAAAATTTTATTTATTTAAATTAATTTAATATGATGATATTAAAAATAAATTTTGAAAAATAAAAAAATATTATTTTAATATATTTTCATAAACCATTATTATCAGGACAACAGTGTCATCTCCAATACTCCTCTCTCTCCCTGTCACCTGTAATTTCCCTTTTCACAATAACTTCAGCACTGATTCTCAAAAAAGTTCAAAACTTTGAAATGGGTTTTTTGTACATTCTTTTTCAAGTGATTATTCAGTTAATAACAGTCAGATTGGTGTGAAGAACAGCAGTTCATCAAATTAGTTTGTTCATTTCTTCATGTTCTTGTGCTTAATTATCTTAACTGTGCTATTGCGTTGTCAAGAAATGGAAGTGATGATCTTTTCAATTTATGTTTCAAGGGATTGATGAGTGTTGTTGATTATGTTGCTTTATGCAGTAATTTGGTCGATTTTGAGTGATTAGGAAGCTGTATTTTATCATTATTTTTACAGTAGTTTTTTTTTTTTCATTTGATTAATTTGGAGTAGTTAATTGCTTCTATGCAATTATCCAATGACATCTATAAAGCTTCAATCTTTGAATATACTCTAGGATTTAGCATTAAGATGGAGTGATTCACAATGGAAAGAATCAGACCGTAGATCATTACTGTAGCAAACAAAGTTTAACAGCCTTTAATTCCTAATTCTATGTCCTCATCTTTCTGGCCGGAAACATGGAATCTAAAGGCAGGGTGAAGTGACTCACCTCCTTGATTATCCGATTGAAAGGAGCATCGGGGCGAATGTAACTGTTTTATTTGAGTCTTCCCCCTCAAATTCTTGAATTCAAATAATGTGAAGGAGTTTCCATAGTAGAAATGTTCATCATTTTTGCCAAATCATTTTGTCTATGAACCTGTTATGCACGGTTTTGCTATATTGTTTGATAACTTTGTAATTGTTGGTGTTAGCTTGAACTCAAGGACTGTCTTTCTTATCATTGCAGTATGGAATTGGAAGGGTCATTCGATTCGCTATCAGAATGCTGGGAACAGTAGCCCTGCTCTAGTTTTAGCTCATGGTTTTGGAGCAAACAGGTAAGCATCATCGACATTTTGCTTCTCATTAGCAGACAACTAATTGATATAGGTATTAAATGTACCAAATTCTCCATATTGTCATGTTTCATTTATTTTCGCGTTGCCTATTGCATATACGTTTCATAAGTTTCATTCTGCTTTTAACTTGGCATGCTATGGGATTCGGTTATGTTTTATTTAGGTCAAGACTTAAACTTTCTAGTCTTGTATGTTTTTAGTATTCTAATTTTATGCCAGAACTTTTGGAAGCATGGATTCAACCTCGCTCTCTGTCTTCCTATTCTTGGTTGCAAAAATCTCAAGGCATTGCCATGCATAATCTTTTCGTAGCTCAAATAACCATGTAGACCATACATGATAATATATTCATAAAAGTTTCTTAAGGTGTTTGGTATTTTCTTATTGCTTAATTCTTGATTGAATGTTCAATACACTTTTGGCTATTTATATAGTCTTATATCCTAGCCTAGCCTAAGAAGGATTCTACTTGCTGGAAAATAACTAATAAAATAATCCAAATATAATTTAAGATAGTTTTAACAAATTAAAACTCAGAACTCAAGTCAAAACCTAGAACTCCTCAACTCAGAGACCTAGTTCTGTCAGGTTGAGTTGCTGACTTCAAGGCTGTTTCTGCCACATATAAAGCTTTTTTATTCTTGACTTTCCTTCTTGTAGGACACTTCCTCTTTCTTCCTCTCTAGTTGTTGCTTGGAAACTGCCTTCTCTTGCCAACTTACTCCAGCAACAAATCCACCTCCCGCAAGGACTTCCAGCACCGACCTGCTGCTGGAAACTTCCTCCTGCTGCCGAATCTTTGCTGCTGTTTCCTCTTGATTTCTGCCGTATCTTCTCCTGGCTGGTTCTCATCAAACCCTCCCCTTCAGAGTTTGGATGTGGGATGCCATGCTTGGTTCTCTCAATGAAAGCATCAATGATGGAAACTCGAGAAGAGAAAGATAGGTTCAGAAAAGTTTCTCAAAGGTGTTTGATATTTTTCTTATTGCTTATTGCTTCTTCTTTTTTTTTCTTGATGAAAGCTATTTATAGCCTTACATTATAGCCTAACTAGAATTCTGATTAAAAGAAAATTGCAACACTAATAAAAATAATCCTAATCTAAGCTAGATAACTCCTTCAGAACTCAGAATTCCTTAAGTAGAGAGCCTATTCCTGTCGGTTTCTGTTTCTGACTTCAAATTTTCTCATCAGGTTGACTGAACATTTATATGGAATTGTTGCTATGGTAACAGTTAATGCTGGCTGGTACACCTTTTCAGAGGCTAATAGGTGTCAGTATTCTATACAATCTTGTACACAAAATGGCAATAAAACTGAAGTTATGTTTCTGTTTGGTCTTGAATGTGTTTCTCTAGCATATGATG
>Ga0325402_1002711_pt1 | contig 15659 bp, 15 predicted proteins | sample PopdelMetagenome_22_FD_207212 | JGI IMG/M metagenome (GOLD analysis project Ga0325402, IMG submission 207212) | Populus deltoides microbial communities from Bellville, Georgia, United States - Xylem-PdKOR-R3 | ecosystem: Host-associated > Plants > Phyllosphere > Stem > Wood/Secondary xylem... | reverse complement strand
CAACCAAAATCGGCATCACCGCCAGTAACCGTCAAAGAAAATGGCAGGTAAGAAGAATTGAATCCCACTTCTAATTTCCCTCGCAGTAATCAAATTCAAGCAATCATAGAAACTGAATCGAATTCTACAACCTGATTTCACTCTATAAGCACAGTGACCACCAACCTCTATAACTTTGCTGAATCGATTTTTATTTTTTGGAATTGTGGTTGTGAGTGCAGCAGTGTGCGAGAAGATTGTTCAAAATGTAATTGTAGCAAAGAATAGGGTGTTGACGACAAATCAATACAACCAAAGGGACTGTTGTTCTGCGGCGGCCCCTTATAACCACCGCAACTTCCTTTCCTTTCACGGAGGGAAAAAGTTATTACCAAAATACCACTGTGGTTTCGTTAGCCGTCGAAATATTTACTGCAATGGTCTGTACTGCTCTGTTGTAGACTATCATTTTCCCAGGTTGATCATTGCATGAAAATTCTTGTGTCTTTTGATCGTGTTCTGTGCATGTAAACAACATGCTTTTGTTTTTTTGTTTGTGATGGAAACAAATGTTGTTGCACTATAACTCTGATTTGTTACTGTGAGTTTGCAATATTTTTTACACATTCTCTGCTTTTGGTCTTTCTTGCAGCTGCTCCGTCGACGACTGCGGTGCCATATCTGGAGAAGGTGGATTTTATGAAGCTTCAGAATGGAAGGTGAGGGTTTTCTGTGGTTAAAGGCATAATTTTGGAACTATTTGGTGGAAATTGTTAATTTACTGTCCGGGTTTTAAAAGTATTACTTATGCTTCATGCTTGGAAGTTGGAACCAAGCTAACGTTAGTGTTAATTGGAAGTGGTTGAACTTGGAGCTTGTGCTTGTATTATCTCATAATGTGAACATAGTGATATTCGAGGTGTGGCTGTTGCTGGCGTTGAGGGAGAACCTGTTACCCTCACTGAACCAGTTACAGAAGCAATAGCAGCAGCCTTTTCCGCGTGGTTATTGGAAATGAAGAGGGCTGATGCATCCAAACCTTTGAGAGTGTCTGTTGGCCATGATTCCCGCATATCTGCACAGGTGTTGCAGGTAGTTATTGTTTTTCCTCTTGTGCATTAATCTACTGGCTATTTGGAAACATCTGCAAACAATTTTTAAGTCTTTTCTTCTCTTCCATTCTGATTGGTCAACTGTTCTATGTTTCTTTTTTAAGCTCATATGATGCAGTGTTATTGGCATTCATGAAACATGCTTGTAGCAGTTCTGCTCTGAACCATCAACTCCCTCTTATGAAGAAATTAGGTCCAACAAAGAGGAAGATGCTTTCTTCTGACTGGATTCATCAAGTTACTTTGTTTAGGCTACGCAATTGATGTTTAGTTGCTTATTCTTTTCACTGTTAATTCTCTCTCTTTTTTTTTTCCCATCTGTGAATAATAGTAGTTGCTAATTTTACCTATGCTAAAAATGCCATTCAAACAGCAAAAAATATAATCTTTTTGAAAGAGTGTTACTCTGAATACATCTACCATGCAGTGTTAGAACTATTATTTCATGGAATATCCACGTCTACTAATATAAATTACTGAAATTTAATGGTTTAACTTCAGGATGCGGTTTCTCAAGGTATTGCTGGTGCAGGCCTGGATGTTGTTCAATATGGGTGGGTTTATGATTTCCCATCTTGATTTGATTTTCTAGCAATTGTTTTCATCTTACTGTGCATGGCCTTCTCTTTGATATTCCAAGCTCAATGATATCGGGCCAAAAATCTCTTTGGCTGGATCTTGTGATGGCCTTTTCAGGGAAGATAACTTATGTGACTTTTTCCTCCTCTGGGAAGATTGTGATGGATCTTAGCCGTGGCTAAGACATGGTTTAACCATTGTTCCTTCATGATTTATTCTCAACTTTTGTAGCATCTTACTTTTGCAGACTGGCATCTACCCCTGGAATGTTTAATAGCACACTAACTGAAAGAAGACTTCATGATTTATTCTCAACTTTTGTAGCATCTTACCTTTTGCAGACTGGCATCTACCCCTGCAATGTTTAATAGCACACTAACTGAAGATGAAGCTTTTTTATGTCCTGTTGATGGGGCTATAATGATAACAGGTAACTGGTTGATTTTCTGTTAGATTAAGTTGACCTATTATAATTGTGGGATTTGGAAATGGCCCTTGTAATGTTGCCACTTTTGTTGCTTGAACTTTTGTGCAAACCTTGCTTTACTTTGGATCATGTTAATAGACTTTCTGACTATCTTTCACCTGATCAAATTTTTGGTTGATGTTATTTTGCAAATAGCTAGTCATCTTCCTTACAACAGAAATGGGTTCAAATTCTTCACAAATGCTGGTGGGCTTGGGAAGGCTGATATCAAAATCATTCTAGAGCGTGCTGCAGACATTTATAAGAGCTTCACAGATCAAGGTTTAATGAAGTCAAAACGGAAAGCTTCTGAATCCATAAAAAGAGTTGATTACATGACTGTGTATACATCTGATCTTGTGAAGGCAGTCCGCAAAGCTGCAGAAAATATAGGTAAATGTTCTGAAACAGTTGTCATACACGAATTGGTAAATTTGGGAATGCTACGGTTAGTCCATCAAATATTTCTGTTTTGCTTCATTAGGAGACTCTCTGGACCTTGGTCCACATGATAGGCAGTGATCCTCTTGCTTTCTCTAAACCCCCACTCATTTCAGGATTTGAACACGACTAAAAATCCTAAGTTTAACCACTGGGTTTTTCCCTTATAGTCTTTTTTTTAAAAAAATATTTTGCATTTTCTTGGAGATGTTTTGCATGAGATTTCTACTTCATTGTTACTGTTACTTGTTTAATTTATTTTTTTCCAATTGCCTGTTAAGATGGTGTGATTCCATTTGCTAATTGTTGATTGGAAATTGTTAAACTTTTAGAGAAGCCATTGGAGGGATTCCATATTGTTGTTGATGCTGGAAATGGAGCAGGAGGATTTTTTGCTGTAAGTCATGTTGTGATTTATTTAGCTTTCTTCTGTTCGTATAAAACTTTAGTGTTCTCGTTTGTTACAAAATCTATACTTGATGTACATTTAGTGCTTCCCAGTAATTAACTTTCTGAACACTACTGCCTCTGTTATCATCGGCATTTAACCAAGTGTCTTGAATCTTCATAGTCCAGACTGTGGCGACACAATCCACAACATATATGCAGTTATTTTGTTAAAGAACTTCCTTCCATTTCCATTATTCAACCTTTTCATCGCCTTGTCTTCAAATATGCTAATATTTCAGATGGTTTTCCAGGAAAAAGTTCTTCAGCCTCTAGGAGCTATCACCTCTGGCAGCCAGTTTTTGGAACCAGATGGTAATGTTGATGTCAGAAATTTTTTATGGCTGTTGATATGCAAATTCTTTATGTAGTAAATACTAAAATGACTTTTCAAAACAGGCATGTTTCCAAATCATATTCCCAATCCAGAGGACAAGACAGCAATGAAGGCTATCACCCAGGCAGTCCTTGAGAACAAGGCTGATTTGGGGATCATATTTGATACTGATGTTGACAGGTATTTTAATCATCCCAATCTGTCCAATCATATAGCACATTCATGTATCAGCTCTTTTCAATGTAAAATCGTTTCCTGTAGATCTGCTGCTGTTGATTCCATTGGTCGTGAGTTCAACCGGAATCGTTTGATTGCCTTGATGTCTGCCATTGTTCTAGAGGAAGTAAGAGCTTCATACTTGAGTTGTCTCAAGTGCTACTGTTTTAATATACAACTCGTGTCCATTTCTCTTTTCCCTGCCAAATTCATAATCAATTTGGCCCGTTGTGTTTTCCATTTAGCATCCGGGAACAACCATTGTTACAGACAGTGTGACTTCAGATGGCCTGACAACATTTATTGAAAAGAAACTCGGTATGCAGAAAACCAAAATGAACATTTTTTATTCCCTGTACATGGATATGCTTATAACTGCAGTCCTTTTTAGGGGGAAAGCACCATCGGTTCAAAAGAGGCTATAAAAATGTCATTGATGAGGCTGTTCGTCTGGTAAGTTGAGATGCCAAATTTTTTACTTGGTAATTTTTGGGACAGTTTAATGAATAAATAAACCAAATAGGGAAATTTTGGGTATGCAATCTTGATTGTTGGACTAGTAATGATGATAATGTTATAGTACTGGCTGGATGGAGTTTCAAATCACACGGAATATGATGTTGGTTTTTCTGAAGGTTGTATGCAAATCAGTATGAAAGTAGTTTCCTTGAGGAAATTGTTATTGAATGATAACCTTACTAATGGTGACTGAATTTGTTCAGGGTGTTTCTGATTTGCTTTTTGTTTGAAATGCTAAAATCTTTGTTAGCTCTTCATCATCTATTGTATATGGTCCATATCATATCGTTTTGAACAGGTTTATAGGATCTTGTCTTCAGTGAGCTAGAGTTTAATAAATTTCTTCATGTCGATTTTAGTATAACAAATTTCAACAGCATGTCTTGTTCTGTCTTTGGTATTTAGATAGTCTCAGTGCCATTATATAACAATTTGGATGATCTTCTTGCTTTATAAATTCTCAAACAAATGTGTTCACATTGCTCGCAGAACTCTGTTGGTGAGGAATCACATCTGGCCATTGAAACCAGTGGCCATGGAGCTCTGAGAGAAAACCACTGGCTTGATGATGGAGCATACCTCATGGTAGGCTTTATATGAAACAGAGCAAGGTTAAGCTTCGTTAAGGCTTATTGTATTGTCAATTTATTGCTTAACTTTCATCTTTGCCGTTTTCTGTTTATCCATGCAGGTTAAAGTTTTAAATAAACTGGCTTCAGCTAGAGCTTCTGGAATTGCTGGCGGCAGTAAAGTTTTGACTGATCTGGTAGAGGGTCTGCAGGAACCAGGAGTAGCTGTGGAATTGAGATTGAAAATCGATCAGAACCATCCAGATCTTAAAGGAGGGTACGGTTTTCTGCATGGCTTGTCACATTTCTATATTATTTTGCTGTGGTGTAACTGATCACTTAGAACTTCCAGATCTTTCCGAGAATATGGAGAGGCAGTGCTGCAACTTTTGGAGAATCATATAGAGTCAGATCCAAAGCTTCAGAAAGCTCCTGTTAACTATGAAGGGGTGAGTTTGACACAGATCAAAATCATGGAGGATGTATTGAAGTGCCTGTGACTAGTGATTTGACATCAAGTGTCATGCTCTCAAGGCATCACGATAAATTCTCTCCTGTCCTTATTCCCCTTTCCCATTCTTAAACAGGTTCGAGCTTCTGGTTTTGGTGGGTGGTTCCTTCTTAGACTCTCACTTCATGATCCCGTTCTTCCCCTTAACATCGAGGTAGAAAACATTCCTTCATTTTCTGCATCAACTGCTACTGTTATCTCTCTATATATAGCAACTAAAAGTAATTGCGCTTCAGGCAACTAACCATGAAGATGCTGTGAAACTTGGACTCGCTGTCTCTTCTGCTGTCAAGGAATTCCATGCATTGGATACGTCTGCCTTGGATAAGTTTATCCAAACATAATTAGTTGAGTTTCGAGTTGCAGCCTTTCAGTTTCCATGTGCAAGACTTTTTGTTGAAGTTGGCATCCCTTCAGAGTGGGTTATCTGCGGAGAAGCAAAACACCGGGTACTTCGGAGTCTTTCTCGTTAAATCTGATTTTGATGAGATATTAATAAATATTGAGCGACGAGCCTTTTGTCCATAATAATAAATTGCAGTCTTTGGTTAAACATGCTATTTGAATTCCTATCCTGTTCCTCAATTGCGTTAATATTGGCTTCTGTATAGTTTCGAGGGCCCCAAAAAAGAGTTAATATAGTAAGTTGTTAATCGGGCAAGCAAAAATTATGATTGAATTGAGGAAGCAACAGCAGCTAGAAAAACAAGCAGCAGATTTGAGTGATGAGGCGACAAAGTGCCAGGCATAGTGAATCATGTTTTCTGAAATAGTTCCAAAAGCTTTACAAAAAGGTCATCTATCACACAAACGGGCACACGGTAGACATTGCAGGGATCATAAATACAGCACTATGAGATCCGTTGACATCCCTTTAAGATCCAGCACATATACAAGATTAAACGAGGCAGTTCAATTATCCTACTTTCAATTTTTCCTACAACGGTCTACCTTATCAATTCTTCGTGTGCTCCTAAAAATTCTATGTGGTGATTGGGGTGTTTAGAAGCTTCATCATGAAGTTGAATTTGATATCTGGAGAGGTCTTAGGCTGGGGCCAGCTTGCACCATCTGGTACCTTAATGCATTTGAAACCCTGCCCTTTATACAGTTTTGTAGCTCCAGGATTATTCAAATCACAGTGCAAAGCAATGGAACGGCAGCCCCAGCTCCTAGCTTGAGCCTCTGCCTTCGCTATGAGTCTTTTAGCTATCCCCTTCCGACGAAATCTCTCCCGAACAGCAACATTGGATATATATGCAATCCCAGTCCTGTGGCAGAAGCATGCATATCACATTTGTGGGCATGAAATTTAAGAAACTATTTGAATAATGCAACTGAAGTAATCTATAGGCAAAAGAAGCAAGTAAAAGAAACTAAGTGGATATAAACAATGCTCATCAGATCATTTGTATTAGGGTTGTCTTTGCTTATGATTCCTTGTTTCAGCACGAACACGGAACGATCAGCAAAGCAAAGATTGTCCGAAATGTATTTCTCAAAAAACTCTTGGTCCACCAAACATAGAGACGGTGGACAGCAAGTTTTCAGTAGTTAATTCTCTTTGAATAGCTAGGACAACAAAACTGCTGTGCTAGTTTAGTGATCCACTAAAAGAGTTTAAATCAAATCTACGCAAAACCAATTGCATGCAAGATTGCTGTGCTAGTTTAGTGATCCACTAAAAGAGTTTAAATCAAATCTACTCAAAACCAATTGCATGCAAGATTGCACTTTGCAACACAAGGTTTACACAATCAAAAAGTCCTAATTGTCATAAGAGCAAAAAACTCACCTTCTCTGCCTGAGGGGGCCTTTCCTTGGAAGAAAATCGGCAACAGTGTCCACAGTCAATATCCCAGTAACATAGCCTCGATTGAGACTGAACTTCCCATCAAAACCTCCAATTTTGAAATTTTCAATTCCAATATAGAAAGTTTGATCAACTGAGCTACCTACGACGGCAACCAGACAGGTTCTTCTGCAGCCATTTGGTATACTGAATCCTGATAGCATGGCTGCCAGCCTGTCAACCCTCAGCACAAAATCTAGAGGGAAGGAATATTCAGGAAAGAAGGAACTGCAGTGAGTCTCAGCCACTTCCCAACAATCCTCCAACCGCGCTTCCCTTACAACTATCTCCGGAGATACAGTAGGATAAAATTCAGCCACTTGACTTGCTCTGCATAGTCCTACACTCAATGACCAGAATCATCCAAATGAACTTTAGGGAACAGATTCTACGCAAGCAGATGATAAAAGATACCATATTCTGACGATTTAATTTGACAAGCAGTCTTACTAGCACAAAAGAAGGGGTCTTGTTTTCATAACGTTGTTAAATAATTTTTTTTTCACAGGGAAGCCCAGCAAGCCATTGGCTACGCTACCCAAGGGAGGATAGCCTTCCCTTGCTTTGCCCCTCCCATCTCCAATTAGAGCAGGATTCAATCCTAGATCGTTTGTTATCATGTGATTTTACTGTCTAGATTAGCTAACACCATCAGTTGTAATAATATAAAGTTTTTATCAATTCTGATAGCTAGATTATATCAAGTCAAAATATATCAAGAATTGAAATCAAATCAGAATTACGAATAGATCAGGGATCATAACAACCAGTTAGTCAACAAAATATCGATTTCAGGCCAACCGTTGAAACAACAACACGGTAAAGCATAAATATAAAACACAAAAAAGAATGACAACCAACAAAAGATAATCCACAGTAACTTCAAATCCAGCAAGATATGAATGAAAAGCTTAAAAGGGTAAGAGATTTTACCTGATTTGGGGAGAGAAGAGAGAGTGAGTTCATGACGAGAAACCCTTGTTGAAGAATAAGTAAAAAAAGACTGATTTTGTTGTTGTCGTTGTTGTTTTTGTTTCTTGAGATTGAAATTAAGGTGGTTGTTTATGGATGTTGGAGATACTGAGAATCCCAACGGTATTGACCGCATTTCTATTGGAAGAAACTGGAGAGATTGTCTCTCTGTCTCCCCCTCTCCTCCTATCTCTCTATATGGAAATGGAGATTCTTTCTGGTTTTTGTTTTGGTTCAGTAAAGCCTGAACGCAACGAACAAAATGCATCACACGTGTGTTGTTTGTCACTATACTTTGTGGCTTCTTCCCCTCCATGTAGACTTCATTGGCACGTGTTAGTGTTAGTTGTTACCGAGTGTTACAGAAATTATCCATGTTTAATTTAAATTCAATTAATAAATAAATTGTGATGTATTTGAAAAATATAGAATTTATTTTGTTTTGTTTTTTATATTACTCTTATCTTCATTTAATTTCTTTTAAATATCTTTAAAAAAATAGATGGATAAATAATTATTTTGAAAAAACTAATTTTAATATAATTTTTTTATTTTTTAAATTATAAATCAGTAGGTTGACATTTAATTTATTTTGTACTATTATTAGAAATTGATTTTAATTTGTAATTCAATTCTTAAAATCTAAAATAATTCTAAATATAAAATTTCATTAAAACATCTTAATTGAATTTAATTAAAGAATTCTAAACAAATATCATCTTTATAAAAAAAATAATTAACTCATGTTTATCTAATGAATTATAGATTATAGATTAATCCTATAACCTAATTACTATGAAAAAAGAAAAACATGGACTCCTACAACCTTTTTTTTGTTTCCTAGGTCTGCCTAGTTTTTTTCTAAAAACAATTGAATTATTCTTTAGTCAAATCATCCATACAAAATGCATCCACGGAAAATTTAATTTTTCATTATCCATTGAAATCAGAAGTGAAACAATACCAAGCGAAACAAACCATTTTAATGGCTTGGCTATCGCTTAGTTAGCAATCTCCTAAATTGATTCTTGAATTCATATACAAATCCCACACATCCTTTTTTAAAACCCTCAACTTCCTATTACTTACTAGTCTCAAGTTTTGAGCATTTACCCGTCTCTCGACAATTATTTCTTACCATAATTCTTCAAGTAGTTGGAATCTAGTTATGTGCCGTGTTCAAGGCCTATCAAGGGTTGAGATTCTCAGGCATGGAAACTATTTACGTGTCGTTTAGTGATGTTGTTGCAATTCGTTTGAATCTGATTTCCAAACCATGTTTGGAGTATAAAAGTACCCACATTTTAGATGGTTTAAACGTAAATATGTCAGAGCTTTTCTGTTCTCTCATCTACTCGTAAATCAATCGTTCATTCAAAACACACAAGCTCTCTCTTCTTTTTCTCTCTGTCAAGATGCAGATCTTGAATGCCATCACTTTTTTTTTCCCACTTCTTTTCTCTCTCTTGAGACTATCGGGTACAGGTCTTTGATGATGGGTTGATGGTTTACATTACACAACCTTTTTAATATTTCAACGAAATAGCTGAGGAGCAAAAAAATCATGAAAAACATTTTTAATCTTTCTAACGTCGACGTGATTTATTTACATTACACAGCATTTTGTTTAATCTTCTTTCTAAAAGGCAAAAAGAAAACCTCTAGAATTTATGTGTAAAAGATTCAAGAAGCAGGTAAAAATCTGACAGAGTTTAATAAATAAACGTCCCCAGTTCTCGGAAGAGAAATTCAATTACCTAGAAATTAACAGGAAGACTGCTCAAGAAAGCTAAGGTGAGGGGAGATGTCGATTTTCCAAACAGGGAGCACCATGTAGGGAGTTTTGCAAGAACTCTCTCAGCTTTTGGTGTTAATCGGTTAACATCTGTTCTTAACTTCAACAAGGGACGCTGGTCCTGTATAACCGTTCTATCCACATTGTCAGCAGAGGGCATAGTTTTTACTGACCAGAAAAGAGTTAGCTCAAACTTCCTTGGTGACTCTTTCCCTCCTGAAAACTGAATGTGATGCCATCCATCGACACTAGTCTTGTTGCCATAAGGAATTAATTCTTCTAAGTTTCCTGTATCCCATGTTATAAAAATTTCAGGGGGTAGGTGAGAGAGCGAGGAAGATGTTCAAAGGGATGCATTCCAATGAAGGTACTCAAACACAGAAAAGAGGGGATGCACACCAGAGAAACCTCAACATACCTTTCAAAATGAAATCTTCTATCTCCTTGGTATTGATTGCAAGAGACCAGCGCATGGAGGATTTTGTATCAATTGAAACTCGTGTGATTCTTTCTCCCCCCTTGGTATCGCTATCAACATGCAAAGTGGGAATATCTGACTCGCTCCATCCACTTTTTGTATCATCATGGGTCCAACAACCATAGTTGACTGAAAAGGAGACAAAATCAACAACCTTGTCTTTACCACATGTGAATCCTTCTTTAATCTGTTCAACCTCCTTCTCAAGCTTTCCAGGGGTGTTTGAAAATAGAGATATATAAGAGAGAGGATCTTGCTTTTCACCATATCTTCCTGAAGCATCGACAACATGCACGACCTGTGCACCATAGCGTACAAATTACAGAAATTAAGTGATACAGCAGGGCACATCACAAAACAAAGAGATTGTGCTTTTTAAAGATTTATCGCAAAACCAAGGGCACCCAAGAGAAAGAATGAAAAGCTGTGGCAAAGCCAGGACTCCACTGATAATGGAATGGACCTAAAATATTTTACTTAATGGGTAGCGTATTACAGTATTATGTACCGTTTGAAGAACAGCAATAAGTTGACTATTTGTTCAAACAACATAACTTATATGGTGTTAGTGTCTAGTATCATGTGATTCAAACATCATAGCATTTCTAAGCTCGTCCATATTTGATGTTTTCCTAAATTTGGCGTGGCAATGTAATATGAGGACACAATATTTCATGGTAGTTTCTGTTTGATTACTTAAGACAGTATATGGAAATCGATGAGAAAATGTTAGGGTTACTAGCAAATCATAGTCCACTACCCAATAATCACATTCAAGGAATTTTTAAGGATACAGACCAACAAAAAACAACTATGGTCAATTTAGAAATAGATACTTACATTTACAGCTCTGGCAGTGTCTTCTGTAAAAGGTTGAATGAAACCAGATGATACTAAAATAAGTGAGAGGCCAAACAGGATGCTGGTTGCAAGAATGATTGACCTTTTTGCACCTACACACCAACAGCACGAGTAAGAGGAGTAACGATAATAAATTACCAGTAATATATATTTTTTTAAAAAAAACTCTTGTATATATTTTCAGTAACTGCACTGAAATTGGTAATTAAATACTCATTAAAGCCTTAATTACTAACAGTATGAGTCGGCTAACATTTCATAGAGAATGCATATGCAGGTCGATTAATAACATAAACAGGTAGGTCATTTTAGCTATAAAGCCACACTATGATAATTAATTTCTGTTGTATTGCATCTACATAGACAAACTGGCCATTTGAAACAGTTAATCAAACAGAAACTATAACTGATTTACACAATAAGATCTCAACATCAAACAGCAACCAATACAAAAGTATCATTAAACACAAATATCAATATCAGATGCAACCAATACAAAAGTATCATTAAACACAAATATCAATATCAGATGCAACCAAATAAGGAAATCACATAGAGTCCAAACCTGAAAGATGAACATATGAAAGTACATAAATAAAAGTCAGGCATATGCAAACAGCAATGAAAATGGAAATTATTATATTCCACAGCCATTCTGGTGTGCCGCCAGGATTCCTGCACAAAATTAAAAAGCAATATCAATTTCTAAATGTCTGGTAAATCAAAGTAGCTTTGTAATTATGTAGATATATGAAGAGCTCTAGATGCTAAATAAGACTACTCAGTATGTTCCATGTTGAAACTTAAGTGTGCTACACAACCAATATGGCCATAATAAGTTTAGAAGAAAAGGACAAATTGAATAGCTTTCTAGAAAGTAGCATGATTAAAACATAACTTTACCTGTCGAATCGAACTGCCATTCCGATAATTGTTCCAGCAAAGCGAATGAAAGTTCCAGAAGAAATCAGGATTGGTACTGCCAAGCCCATCATGAGGGTTGCAAGTTTGAGTGGCTTAGGTAGCCGAGCTGGTGTCAGAGTTGCTTCAAGCAAACCATCTGAATGTTCCAATGCCACAAATAGTTTGGAGAAAACACCATGAGAACAGCAATTTATGAGAATTTGTTATCATGCTAATGGTAAAACACGCTTCCATTGGACTGTAACTTGTTCTTTACACACAAATATTTTCGTTATCTAAGGTAGAAAAGGGTGTTTCTTTCTTATCAAGGGTGGAAAGATGTCAAACATAAACTTACATGCAAATGCTGGTGGAACAAGCCAAAAGACTGCTAGGTACGATGATCCGATTTTATAATAGTTTCCTATGATCAGAAGAACAAGCCACTGAACAAAACCAGCTTTATATAGCCACCTTTCAGCCTCTAACTTTACCAAATCAGCTATGATAACAGATGAAAGCTGCTTTTTCTTGGAGTAGACATTCAATAAATACTTCTTCAGAATAAGATAACCCAAATGTTGACCCGTCAAAGCCCCAAGGAGTGCGGGTGCAGCAAATAGCCCAAGCACCAGCAATGGGTTTGCAACATAGGGCACTGGTGATGGAGATATTTGCGGTACAATGAAGGCCGCAAAAACAGAGAAACTTATTGAAAATAACAACATCAGGATAGCACTCAAGCATGACAAGCCCAATGAAATGGTCGCTGAAGAACCACCCATAAACAATGACGCCGCCCATATTAGAAGTGATTGCAGTATCACTGAGTTATGAAGCATGCTTGCAAAACGTTGACTGTACACAATCATATATGTCCCCTGAGATTTACTCAAATGTCAGATAAAACAGTGGCAGACTTCAAACTTAGGTTGCCAAATGCGCTCAATAACCATCTCAAAGCAAAGCCAAGAAAAGTGTTAAAGAATCCCAGTAGTTATAACGTACCAAAATATCAAAAAATATAGCAGTGTCATGGCCAGTTTTTAGCTCTTTGTCCATGTCCTTGCTTTTTGGAAGATGAGGGGATGAAGCAATCCGAAGCAGAAAAGCAAGCATATTTTCTCCAAGATGCTGGAGAGATCCAGACTTCAAGAGATCTAATTTGTCATTCTGCATGGGGCAATTTTCAAAATTTAAATGACTACATAGAAATACTATAATTTTGTTCAATGCCAAGTGACATTGTTATGGCAATGCTACTCTTTTTTCTTTTTCTTTTTTTCTGGATGCCTGTCAATGAGGTCCATTTAAAGTGATATTCTGACTGCAGCAAACCTCTGCTAACATGCAGCTAAACATAAGCAATCCATCTACCTAACTCAAGGCCACAGCCATTAAATGTCACAGGTACTATCACTATGTGGAATCATTTCTTTTCTTCAACATTTATCGAGCCACCCAAAATATCACAGGTCATGGATGACCATAGCCAAAGTGTGAGATAGTCAAAGAATTATGTCATGACTCAAACCTCTATCTTTGTTGATTTCGAATAAGATAAATAAACACAACAGAAATATGATCCCCATCATATACAGCTAAGCTTAAATTGTTGAAGACAGTATTTCTGTGAACTTCCATCATTTATTATTACAAGCAGAAGGGTTCTGTCAAGCAAATGAACATTACACGTCCTTCCAAGAAGATAAATAAAAAATGGACAAGACAAGAAAGTACCTTAGTGTGATAAACTGCACCATTATCCGTGAAAGCAAAGTCAAGCCCTGAAAGACCAGCAACCTCTTTGTATACTTGGAAATCTGTCGCAGATTTGATGACTCCAGCAGAAAACAGATCCTGCAAAACTAAAGCCACTCAAATACATCAACTACCCAAAAGCAATATATAGGAAAACAACTTTGATAATAAAAGCTACAAACCTGTGCTACGATATTCCCAGATGGGTATTTCGCTGCCGACGCAAAGTTTTCAATGGCCCATGGATGAGGTCCGGCCTGTTAGGAGAAGAACCATAAATAGGGGGGGGGTAAAAAAAGAAGGAAGAAACAGGTTCAGAGGCTGAGAAGCAAAAAAGAAAAGTTGAGAATAAGGAGGTGTTGACTAAATGAATGATAATGCAATAATAAGTAAATTTATACAGAAAACAACACCTGAAATATGCCAGACTTTCCTCCTACACCCATAGCCTCCAAATCAACAGCCAAACGAATAGTCTTACTCCATGGATGCTGCATCAGAAAACACAATTCAGAATATGTAAGGCACCATGGCACACTTGAAAAATTTGTAATTTGAAATAGCCAAAAAAGTACTCACATCAAAAGGCAAGACACGCTTTTAGCAAAAATTAAAATAAAAACAAAACATCAAGAACATCACAAACATTTTCAAAATCTGTAAAAGACTAAAGCTACAACAAGTCGATAAAACAAAGGAGGGTAAATTAGCAAACGCATCGATAAAGCTTCAAACCTGAGTGATAAAGCTATGAGCCCCGCTCAAACCCTCCTCTTCCCCAGTATTAAACAAAAATATCACACCATTTTTAAACCCATGCGCCCACTGCGAAATCCCTCGAGCAAGTTCCAACATCACAGCTACACATGAACTGCAATCTCCAGCCCCTCCCCTGATACATCAATAACAACCTTGTCAATACAAGAACCCAATAAATAATAATATATTCATCAAAACAAACTTAAAGCACGTGTAACTAAACAACCAGCTCGACGAGCAAGCAGTACGAGACAGGATTAGATAGGACATTGCAAACATAGAACGAACCAAAGTTGCTATCTGGTCCCGTTCCATGAGAATTGTCAAGTCTAGTCCAGTCCTATCCGGTCTCGTACCCGATATTATGTAATCAGTTATCATAAAAATGTAAAAACCAACAGATTTTTTAAATGATCAATAAGAAAAAGTAATGCCAGCCAGGACAGAAATCATACGTGGAGAAAACGGTATCAATGTGAGAAGACACAAGAATAGTATTATCAGCAGCTTCATTTGGAGTAAATTTGGGCAAAATTCTTAAAACAACATGTTTAAGATCGGCATAAACAAGAGTTTTGCCCCTAAATAATCCACTAGTTAACCGATTCGCTCCTGTTTTCGCGTGAAAAAAATCCACCTCAACATCCACTTCATAGTACGCGTTTTTCTTTATGTTCTCCACTTCCGCCAAAACATACTGCAAAAAAATAAAGAAGATAAAATAAAATAAAATAAAATAAAATAAAATAATAAGTAAATAAGTATACCTGCAAAGCGAGGTCGAGAGAATCAGAGCCGACGGGATGAGGACCGAAATCTGTCAATGCTTTGACGTGTTTGATGGCTTGGATTTCAGAGAAACCTCTTTTACCGGCTTGTTCAGCGGTTAAAGGTGAAGGCAGATTTTCGAACTGGTAATAGTGAACGGAATAACACGAGTAAATTATGACTGCGGATAAGATTATCCATACAGATCCTGACCGTATTGATTTCATTGATGAACTCAGATTGGTTGTGCTATTCGCATATGGTGGTTGTTTGGGCGGTCGTTGCTGTGAGTTCGAAGAGCGAGAAGTTTCCGGTCGTTTTCGCATTTTTTTTT
>Ga0325402_1002704_pt1 | contig 15670 bp, 9 predicted proteins | sample PopdelMetagenome_22_FD_207212 | JGI IMG/M metagenome (GOLD analysis project Ga0325402, IMG submission 207212) | Populus deltoides microbial communities from Bellville, Georgia, United States - Xylem-PdKOR-R3 | ecosystem: Host-associated > Plants > Phyllosphere > Stem > Wood/Secondary xylem... | reverse complement strand
AAATTATTTTTATTTAATTTTATGATGAAATTAGATGCTTGCAAAATCAAACACCAACCCTAAAAAGATATGTTTATTTAATACTGCGATAACCCTGTAGAAAGTAGAAAAAAATAAACCATGAATTTTATTTTTCAACCAATCCAATATCGAAGAAGAATAAAAAAACAATTAGAAGAATTAAAAAATCAAAAACTAAAAAACAAATATATCAAGTTTGATGGATAAACCTGTTAAACCCTTGAATTAGGTAACCCGGGTCAGCATACCAAACCCGCAAACCAAGTAATGAACTCCATTGGGATTGTAACTTTTTTTTATAAACTATATTATAACAAAAATAGACGATCATAAAATTAAGCGTTAAACCAATACTAAAACTTTTTTTAATACTATGATAACCTTGCAGAAAACAAAACGAAATAAATTATAAAACTCAATTCTCAATTAGCACAACATCAAATGATGAAAACCAACAAAATAAATTAAAAAAAAATAAACTCGTCAGACTTGTCAATAGGCCTATGAACTATCTAAAATTTAACAACATGTTTTTTTTAATATATGATTAAAAAAATAAACGATCACATAGTCAAATTCAATTAGTAAAAAAAAACCACCAATAAATCAGGAACCGAGGCAACCAGGGTTTCTTCATCAAATTTACAAATTAGGTCATTGACTCTATAGAGTTTAATAATCTAGATTTTTTTCAAATTTATTTTTTATTTAACTAATTTTTTTTAAAAAAAGATTATACTGTAATTCTGTGATATTTTTATGATGCCAACCTGATACTGAGATTTTTTCTGATATCGTGATAATCATATAGAAAACAAATTAAAATAAATTATCAACCTTAAATCCTATAAACACATCATATAAATACTAAATTAAAAAAAAATAATCAAAGGAAAAAAAGGGTTAAAATGAAAAAGAAAACATTATGAATTATTATTGTAATTTATGAGGCTAATGAGTGTGAAGAAATAATGTTTTACCTACACCTTTTAATTTTATACTTAATAAAATAAATTATCAACTCTAAATTCTTGTAAATACATCATAAATAACTAAATTAAAAAAATAAGCTAAGAAAAAAAAAAGGTTAAAATGAAAAAAAAATACAGTGAATTACTATTATAATGGTACAAGTAAATAATATTTTTTTTTATTTTTTTAGTTTTATATTTAATATTTAATAATAGAGGTGGTGTTTGACAATGCAGCCAAAATATTATTGGCTTAAAATTTGATTTTTTCAGCTTAAAAATAATGTTTTAATGTTTTTAAACATGATAATATAAAAATAAAATTTAAAAAATAAAAATAATATTATTTTAATATATTTATAAATAAAAATAATTTAAAATATAAATTGCATCCCACTCAGAATTTGAACAGGCAGTTGAAGCAGACGCACACTGAAAACTCTTCGCTGCTTCTGATCACTTTTCCATTTCCTTCAAGTAAAGATAGCCCTAGAAATCTTAACACCACCGACAAGACAAACGCCACCAAATCATCAGAACCTTAATCTCCTCAGCCTACTTGTAATCAGCTTCCTAACCCAGTCAACCATGGACGTTGATCCTCGTCACTACGAACAGATTGTAAGTAATTTTTAGTATCATTATAATCTCAGGTTACCACCCGTTCCTTTCTAGTTGCGTTATAATTTTACACTCAGCAATCACTGTTCTTTATGATCGAACCCTAGTTTGTATTTTACATTACTTGCTTTGCAATGTTGGGAATATATAGTTATGGGTATTACTGATGCTGATTAATCGAATTGTTTGAAGCAGCTGTTGGTATTAATATTAATTAGGGTTTCTGGGTTATTCTCAATTTTCTAATGTGTGGATGTGTTGTTTTTATATGTATTTACAGGGTATCAAAGATAATGATATCCACAATATTGTGCTATCCTATCTGGTGCATAATTGTTATAGAGAAACTCTGGAATCATTCGTGGATTGTACTGGGATGCCAGAACCTGCAGATTATGTTGAGGATATGGTGAAAAGAAAAGGTATGCAAATCTTTTCAGTTTTTGATAGAAAATTGGGATTTGTAACTTTAAAGCATGACCACTTGCTTTTTTCAATGTTTTCAGTCGCAATGCTTGTAGCTTTAAAGTTTTGAACTTCTTTAGTTACGAGATATGGGTCGAGCTTGTTAAATTTGTTAATATTCAAAGAAAAGGAATTTATGTAGTCTTTTTTGCGTGTGTTTTGGGGACTGGCTACTTAGCCCCAATTTGGTGTAAAAAACACTATTTACCATGCTTAATTGCTGCACTTACCAGTTTCCATTGTAACTTCTTTTCATACATTCTTCTTTCTGGTGACGTTGGTTGTTTTCATGAAGATTATTGGAAGAATCGAGCAGATATTGCTTCGCTACTGCTATGCAATGATACATATTGTTTAAACATCAGTAGCGATAAACCATAGATCCTGTTCTTTTTACCGCAGTAGTTTGCTTCTACTTTTTCTTGGATATAAATGATCTGACAATGATTTTCAGTTTTGTTCCTTTGCTGATCTCTATTCTTTTGTATACTGGTGCTAATCGTAAGCTATGTGCTCAGGGATATTCTGTTGTGTCCTAGAGGGGAATGCACTAAAGGCCATTGAATTGACAGAACAAGTGGCATGTGACTTATTGGAGAATAACAAGGACTTGCATTTTGATCTTTTGAGCCTTCATTTTGTTGAGCTTGTTTGTGCTAAGAAGTGGTAAGTAGTAGAAAAACGTACTTCCAAGAATATCTTCCACTTATGTTAAATCCTTGTATGCTAATGGACAGCACTGAAGCTTTGGAATTTGCTCAAAACACGTTGATGCCATTTGGGAAGGAGCAGAAGTTACTTGAAAAGCTTGAAGTATGATCCTTCCTGAGCAAACCACTTTAAGCATAGCTACTGTTTTGAGTCTAATATTGTTGGAAAGTGAAAAACCATTTCCTATTGCTGCAGGACTTTCTGTCTCTGCTTGCTTATGAGGAACCAGAAAAATCACCAATGTTTCATCTGCTTGGCTCGGAATACCGGCAGCATGTTGCAGACAAACTAAACCGAGCCATTCTTGGTTTGTTCCTGCAGTTTTTTTCCTTGTTCCATGTTTTTTCAGAAGATTCCATACTAACAAATGTGCTTCTTGTTGATTTGATGATTCTTTCTATAATTATCATTCACACTCTTCTCTATCTATTTGTTGGTCCTGAATGATATCAGCCCATAGAAACTTGCCAAGCTATACAGCAGTGGAAAGACTGATACAACAGACTATAGTTGTAAGGCAAAGTTTAAATCAAGATCATGGCAAGGTAAGTCATGGTTAATGATTTTTCCCATTGAAACCGTTAGAGGCTGAGGATTTTAGCTAATTCTGCTGATATCTCAACTGTCCTTGAGTTTCTTCATGACTAATTTTTTATTGGTATAGTGATGCTTTACTCTTTTAGTATGTGTTTTTATAGGATGAGATTCCACCATTTTCTCTGAAGGACTTTCTCAAAGGCTAGATTCTGGAAGTGATTAAAACATTCTGGTGACGAGGTAATGAAGGCTACTTCATATCTTGTTGCCACTGTATGGTTTTGGTGTAATGTTTGTTCATGGGAAGATACAGTTATCAACGCCCCTGCATCTGTAAAAGTTGCCGAGTAGGCTGTCAGCTGACTCACGTGTCAGCGTCTTCTTGCATTTGGTGAGGTATGCCTCTTGATTGACCACAGCACTAGTGCATTTGAGTTTCAACTCTGCGCTGATTGGATTTGTCATTGTCCATGGTTTTGACAATCCAATGGCTTGTAAATTCTTGCTTGCATGTTAGAGACTAGGAATCTAGATTATTTTGTGTCCTAATGTCAAATTAATTCTGATTTGACGATATTGGAAGTCTTGTTTAGTGGAGCAAGGTTGGGATGGAAGTACCACGCTATTTCATGGCACCATGACTTCACATGTGGTAAAAAAAACATAATATTGATTGTAAGAACTGCTAATGGTTGTTGTGCTTGTAATCCTATTTCTGTAATATGGTGTACAGGGCGCACCATAAAACGAATTGTAATTCTGGAATGTTGATGTTGGAAATTTGCATATGTTGGTAGTGGATGATTTTAGTAATTAGAACGTAGGTTACCGTCATTTGACTAACTGCCTACCCGTGAGGAGGAGATTTCACTATCTTTTAGTGCAGAGTATTCTATTTGGTTTACAAGTTGCTTGGAGTACGGGCTATTGCTAGGTCTTGTTTGAAGCTGTTTCTATCTAACATGACTTTACTACATACATGCCATTCTTGGATGGGATGATGAGGTTACAGCTAATTATCATCTTGGAGGCAGCATCAGACTTTTGCTCAGCACATCTATCGCGAGGATTGGTTAGCTAACTCTGCTTTTGCATTTCATTTGCGGACCTATTTACTTTATGGCCCTCCTCGGGTCTGTTAGTTTACCTTTCAGTGATATAAACGCAAGCGGGGCACCAAAAAAATGTCGAACTTCAACTGGTCTCCCTTTTACCTTATCGCCTCGCAATCGTTTCCAGTCCAAAATCCAGTTACAGAGGCTGCCAGTTACAAGCAAACGACCGGCAAAGGCTGCAACAATATGATCATAAGATCCAAAAAAAATTGATTATTATTATTTTTTATTTTGAAACTTGTTTGTTGGATTTTTAACTTCTCATTCATTTTGAAATTATCAGGTAATATTTTCGTGAATTCAAAAACTTCCAGCCCTGAATTTTAGATCCTATTTAATATTGTGATAATGATTATTTTTAAAGGGTTTTTTTGTTTTGAAATATATTAAAATAATATTTATTTATTTTTTTAAATTTATTTTTGATATTAACATATCAAAATGATTTAAAAATATAAAAAAATAATTTAAAGCAAAGAAAAAATAAGAAAATTTTAATATTTTTTTAAAAATATTTTTGAAATATAAAAATAAACAAGTTTTTTATAAGTTAATAGAATAGACCATAAAATTTTCTTTGATTTCTTTATATTTTTGGACTTAAAGGAGTCTTAACCATAGTGTTAAATCTAGCTTGACGAGGTGACTTGGAAAATATGTGATTTAGAACCTCATCGAGTTGGATTTTTAGTTGAATTGAAAAAAATATTAATTCAACAAAAACTTGATAACTCGGTTAAGTTTTTAATAACTGAATTAATCCGGTCAAAGTATTAAAGCTAACATAACAGGTTTTGTTCTTGGTTTTTTTTTTTTTAAATATTGTTTTAATAAAAATGGTTGATAAGTGATGAGTATGGGGTCTGATAAGGACTAACAACTATGGTTTTTAACCTATCTACTTAGTTAAACAACTTAAGAAATGAGTTATTTGTAGCCCTTATAAGTATTGAGTAGTTATTTTTTAGATAGAATATAATAGTGATTGTTTTTCAAAGTATATTTTTTTAAAAAATATATCAAAATAATATTTTTTATTTATTTTTATTTTTTTTTCCATCAGCATAATGATAACAAGATGTTTTTTGAATTTTTGCAAACCAGAGTTGCACTTCCAAATAAAGTTTGGAAGTGTTTTTTGTTTAAAAATATATTAAAATAATATATATTTTTTATTTTTTAAAATTTATTTTTGATATTAACATATTAAAAATATTAATTTTATATAAAAAAATATATAAAAACATATAAAAAAATTATTTTTAAGTAAAAAAATTATTTTTTAAAAAGTGTTTTAGAAACAAAAAGAAGATGAAGCTGTCTTTACAGCTTTTTGGGCTTTGAAATCACGCAGCTGATCCAAATAAGAAATGGGCCAAACCACACCGACTTAAAAATTACATCATGAAATTAGAAACAACACGACCGGTCCATGTCTATAGATAACCGGTAGCCCCCTAACGTATCTCAGCTCTCTTCAAAATTTCAGATGATGCTGTCCTGTCCGTAGCTGCCACTCCATCTCCTTCACTTCCCAGCCTCCACTCCGGCAACGTCCCCTCTCCCATTTTCTCTCCAATAGGCACTTATTTTCTCGGGTTCTAAAAAATCTCAAGCTAAACACTCCAAACTTGAGACTCTGCAAAATTTCTTGCGGACTTGCTAAAGCCAAAGAGACAATTTCTACGACAAATCAAATAATCAAAGAACCTCACAAGTACTTTGATCAGGTAATAATCACCGGTCGATCAGGAGATGGAGGCCACGGCGCGGTCCTCAACATGCCTAATCAGAACAACAATGCTGGCAAGGGAAAACAGGAGAAAAAGAGTAGACATAAGAGCTCGTATAAAAGAGATTTGGATGGATCGTTAATTCCTCCTGTTGGTGGACATGGAGGTGATGTAGTGATTTATGCGGATGAAGGAAAAGATTCGTTACTGGAGCTTCATAGCAAAAGTAGATTTAATGCGAAACGCGGTGGAAATGTTGATGCTATGGGTGTTTTAACTTATCAATTGCATAATGGATTTGATGCCTCGACGTTCCGTATTCCTGTGCCTGTAGGTTTGCATGTTAAGGATTATCTTTATTCTTTTTTTAGACAATTTTTTTTTGTGTTTGTTACTTAGTTTTTATATTTTTTCTTGTTAATTAATGTGATAGGTACGGTTGTAAAGCGTAAAAAAGGGAAGTTATTGGCTGATTTAGCGCAACCAGGCGATGAAATACTTGTTGCGAGGGGTGGACAAGGAGGGGTGAGAAATTATTGTATTGCAAGTTGGTGTTCTGTTTAATATATTTTTGTTATGGTCAACTTCAGTATTTAGTTTAGAATTTATTATTGATATTAATGGTTTTGTGGCAGTTTGATTGAAGCCCCAGAGCGTAGAAAGGAAAGATTAATGGCTTTAACAACGAATGTGATGAGAGATGATAGTGATAAGGTGAAGAACATAACCTTTGATTTATTTATTTACACTGTTTCATGTATGTAATGTATCTGGGCTTAAGACTCGTGCTAGATTAAGTTGTTGAGTGAATCTCATTTGAATGGTTTTCTTGCTGGTTATGATTGCAGTTCCTTTATTGGTGTTCTAGTCTTTTTTAAGAGTTTAAGATATATGTAAGGATGATTATTGGATTGGATAACTGTGTAGTGATTTCTGCAAATGGGTTTTGGTTTCTTGCCTATTTATATGGTAAACAGATGCTTCTTTGTTTGCTCATCTGTTTTGGAAAGTTTTCTAATTGTGAAGTTAGTGATTTTGCCCTGTAATTTTTGTTGCTAAGATCTCAATTCTCAACATATGACCTACCCACAGGCCACAACTCTATCGAAATCAATTACCTCTTGAACTGAGACCCTAAGGTGAAATGTTGATTGTTGACTCATACCTGTGAAGATAATCATAACTATCTCTCTAGTCATATCACGAAATGTTTTATTGGAAGGCCTTTCTGCATAGTTTTGATTTATTAAAGAACTTGCTCAACAAGAATTCTAGACTTTGCTATAGAGCTATAAAATAATCAACAACAGCAGTATCTATGGTTTACCACTACTCACGTTTGATTTTCACTTATCCTAAAGGAGCCTTGAACTTTATGATTTACCGCAGGTTTTAATTCTTGGTCAGCCCGGGGAGGAGGTCAGCCTAGAGTTGATTCTACAAGTCGTTGCTGATGTTGATCTGGTGGTAAGTGTTGTTTCTCACTTAATTTTTCATGTTTGTTTGCATATGCCAAGGTGGTTTACAATTAGTAATTGGATTTTTTGAAATCTGCACATTGTAGAAGATACAAGCAATAGATCGTGAACTGGAAATTTGTTTTATATGTTTTGTTGGATTACTGTGGCTTTGACCAACCTTGCTCTTACTACATTATCATAATCTTCAGGTTACCAGAGATGTTAATTTGCTTGTTAGGGACTTCCAAATGCTGGAAAATCAACTCTTTTAGCATCCATTTCACTTGCGAAGCCAGAAATTGCTGATTATCCTTTCACAACATTGATGCCAAACCATGGACGCCACAATGGTGACCCAACTTTAGGGGCAGGTATGTATTCATCTGAAGCAACATTGGCAGATTTGCCAGGCCTTATAGAAGGCTCTCATCTGGGGAAGGTGCTGTGTTTTCATATCTAATTCTACTATTTATCTATAGCTTCTAGTTGCTAAAACCGAATTTTTCATGTCCTTCAGGGTCTTGGTCGCAATTTCCTAAAGCACCTTAGAAGGACTCATGTATTGGTCCATGTTGTTGATGCAGCTGCTGAGGCCCCCGTGAATGATTACAGAACTGTCAAAGAAGTATATCTTCCCTTTATGCTATATTATTCTTGGTTTATTATATATTTATTTTGAAAAATAGCTCTCAGTTTCACGTGTACACAGATTTAGAAGTGCTTTTGCTGTTTTTGTGAGTTGATATGACTTTGTTTGGTGAAATCTATGGGTATAGCTTGCCTATTTAAATAAAAAAACTGAACTTCAAGATCTCTACAAACAGCTTTAGGGAGTGAACCTAATTCAATTAGCATTTGTTTTCTTCTTGTTTTTTTTTTTTTTGGCATTGTAGTGCATTTCGATACTTTGAGAAAATACCATAGTTATCAAACTCGGCCTGGCTAGTGGGTCGACCAAGTGAGTCGCTTACACGGGGCCAAGCATAGGCTGGGTTTGCTTTTATATTACTTGGGGAGTTGACTCGGTCAACCTCGGGTAACTTGGTGGGTCAACCTGTGACTCAAGTGAACTGGTCAATATTTATATTTTTTAAATCCAAAACAATGTCGGTTCATTAAAAAAACCTAAGAGACCTGACTTGTGGCCCTCGGCTTGCGCTAGGTCCTATAACCATACTCTCTGGGCATGCCCTTTACCTGTGTACAGTGTAGAGCTGTAAGCTTGCCATTTCTCTTTGCGAAGCAATTAAGATCACTCCCAAATCTTGCCGGGGTGTGGATTGGACCTGATTCATGAAAATCTCAAAAGAAAACAGGGAAAAGAAAAGGAGGGGCTGCTATGCAATGTTACACAGCTGTTAGCTTTTATAGAGCTTTTGATCATGAAATAGCTCATTAGATAACGAGGCTGATATAAGGCTGTAAGGCAAGCTTGTAAGCTTAGACAAGATCTTGGGCTGTGCTTGAAGGGGTTAGACTTGCCTTTGGTAGTTTTTATGCATGGTTCTTTACTTCCTCTTGAAAATGGAAAAGCTAAGAAGAAAGAGAGCACGTGAAACAACTTCCAATTCACCTCATCCCAAATTAGCCATGAGATAGATGCGGGACCAAATTCCCAGGAAAAAAACAAAGACTTTTATGTATAAGAGTTCATAGATTTGATGATATTGATCCTCCTACCAGAGATGATCCTGCAAATTAACTAGATTTTTATTTGACTTGAAAATCCTAGACATGAATTATTGTCATCAGCTGTGCAGATCCAGGTTAACAAAGAAAGGTACAGAGAAAATTAGAGGAAAAGAAGGAAAGGGCTATGATTTATACGTTGGAAGGACAGAATTCACAATTAACCAACATATTTCAATCTTCCTACAAGAGATTATCACACGCATTACTAGGATACTTATTTGTCATGAAAATCTAAGGCCCGAATGAATTGCCAAAGGCAGTATTTTAAGACATAATTGCTAGCAGTAATTTATGATCAAAGTTTAGCATACTCAATCCTGTAAACCTAGCATTATAAGAAATCACCTTGTTTACAATCATGAAGGTGCAGATTATCAAAGAAAACCATGGGGCAAGGTGAAGGTAAAAGTGCTACGATTTCCATACCATGTTAAAGATGGAAAAATGGTTAACTAACAGAACACTAACGCCCACAACGGCAAGCGGACAAGGATAGTCCTCTATCTCTGGATCCCTTTTATCTGTATTAGTTATCTGAGGAGACACAACTTATCCGTACTGCCATCATCAGTGGACAATGAATGAACTGCATCTTTTAACACCATTTTTGGCTCAGAAGGTACCTCATCACAACCAATTCTCGATATTTCTTCAGTCAAAGATGGAAGCCTATTCCTTGCCTGAAAGAATAATTGATATATTAAAGCGAGAGTATAGGTCTTCTACATAAATACATGTAGATACTCGGAAAGGAAGAAATTTGAAATCAAAGGGTTGAAGCTGCATGTGGACTTACTTCAGGCAGGCCAATCTTATTTAGCACCACTAGATATGATCTTTCAAGGTACTCAAAGTTGTACATTCTCAATTCCTGCAACACCACAGGTTGGATCAGCTTAATAACTTCAAACAGCGCAGAGATTCTCAAGAGGCATTGGAACCAAGTACGAGACCATGAGAGCATTGTGGCTGCAAAATGTCAACGGCCATCAGTTTGTCTACTAAAGCTTACATTGATTATACCATGATTATGGCTTGATTTATAAATCCTTCCACCATGATATGTTTGCCCGTCGCTCAAGAGCTGCCAAATTGCAGAATTGCAACATGCATGCTGAAATTCTCACCAAGCTGACTAAACCATTCATGCTCAGGTGCTTACTATGACCCAGTTCTTTTAATTAGTACTTAAAATCGTTTTAACCAGCGTCCACACAAAATTTATGTAGATAATTTGTATCGAAACTTCATATTTGTTTGTTACAGATTGTCATAATTCTCAGTGCGGATCTGTCTGACCTTACATCTTATGCCAGCTCAAAATTCCATTTTATTGACAATTGGAGACATTTAGGGAGAATTACCAAAAACGGGTTTTTGATGGTAATTCACTATTCATTTGAACAGTCAAGCAACTCTCTCTCTCTCTCTCTCTCTCTCTCTCTCATTTTCAGACATTTTTTCCCTTTTAATTGCTTCCTTCAAATCTAATTAGATGGAATTAGTATTGCAATTATGGTAGAAGTACTGAATTAAAAGAAAATGGATTAAATTGTAAAACACAAAGAACAATAAGGACTAATCTAAATTTTTTACCAATGTTTATTTTAATCCACAAGTTCATTTTATTTGTTTTTTTGGGTCCTTGGATGAGAGAGATTCATCGAAAAACAGCTACAAGAAAACAACGTGGTTGGTTGTCACGGTTATAACCACAAAAATAATCAAGTTTGGTGTTTAAATATTTTATTCGATGAGGGAAGTTAAATGGTGATAATTATTGACATTCAAATTGCAGGCTTGGAAAAATCTGGAGTCAAGAGTTGATTTTTGACATTTTTAAGGTCACAAGTTATGTTGTTTTCATGTGTTTTAAGATCAAAAGCTTGTTGAAAAATGGGATGTTCGATCCCAAAAACAAAAGGCGTGTTTTTGCCCAGTTTCGACCACTTGGACTCCTAGAAACTAGGAAAGTAGACAACTCATTGTCTGCCCCAACAAACAATTGGTGTTTGCTTGAATGTTTTTCAAAAAATAAAGCTTGTCGTTCACGCCTTAAAAGAAAAATGTGCTTGGCTTGATGGCCTGATCCTTTTATGTATTTTTTTTTAACTCAATTTTTTTTTTTACTATGCTGGTTCTTAAATAATAATATAAAATTTTAATTAAACCTTAATTATTTATTTTTTAATTATTATGTATATGATATTAAAATAATAATACTAACAATAAATTTATCATGAAATATCGAATTGATTTTTTGAAATTATTTTTAATTAGATTTTTAACATAATTTTAATAATTTTAAAATTTGTTTAGCTTTTAAACACACATTAAATATGTATATGATATTTTAATTTTTTAATATGCTTTAATAATTATAAAATATTTATTTTAAGAAACAATAATTTCATTTAAAAGCCTTGCATTTACTAAGACAAATAATAAATATATTAATAAAAAAACTGATTTTAGACTTGAAAAATATATATTTTGTGATTATTTAAAATAACTTACATTTTAAAAAAAGTTATTGTTTTATAACTAGATAAAAAATTAAAAAGCAACACAGACATACGACATGAGATTAAATACTTTAATATACATTCTTATCTTAATTTTCTTACTTAATTTTTAGTTTAAATCAATTAAGTTATTATTATTTAGTAACACATAATTCTTGAATGGGCATATTAGTTTTATTTTGCAATAAAAAACTATCTTGATAATTGTTTTTTAAAATTATTATATTTTTTAGTTTAATAACAATATAAAAAAATTATTATTAAAACCTAGATTGTTAACTATAATCCATTCCTCAATGCTTGAAAATTTGTTGAACAACGTGAAAACACATTTAGGGAGGATAAAGCGAGGAGACCAAGTCCATTCGGTAAAATATCGTGACAAAGTGAGGAGGCCATCTCGTTCGCCATGGTTGGGTTGCTTTGCAGAAGAGTATTTGGAATTATAGTATTTATTGTTTTTTAAAATGTAATTTGTTTAGATGTATGTTAAAATAATATTTTTTTATATTTTAAAAATTATTTTTGATATCAATATATTAAAATTATTTAAAAATATATAAAAATATTTTTTAAAATAAAAAAATTAATTTTTTTCCAAAAATATTTTTTAAATGAAAAAATAAACATGCCCTTACTAATTAGCGAATCAGATATCTCCATTTGGAGGTCTGATTCTTCTAGAGTCTGAACCCTAGGAAGGGTAAAGATGTAATTTAGGTTGGGTGAGGACTACCCTGATGTAGCCCAAGGTTTCATGAAGTCTTCTGTTTGAAGAGAGATATATTGGGATCCGAGTGCCTTTTACACGTCGGACAAATACGTTACCTGGACTTGGTCTGGGCCGGGAATGATGGGCTAGAGTTTAAAATGGGAGGCGGCCCAACAACCTGATCCCTGCCTACTAACCAGCTTTTCGTTACATCTGTAAACTGTAGATTGGGCACCGCAATCTCTCCTGCAGCCCCGCTATAAAGCTATCTTTTATTTCTCACTTGGACGCTCGGGCGTGTTTCAATCCAGTCAGAGAGCTTGCAATTTTCTTTTCTCTTACACACCATGTTACCCGCAGTCAAGAAGGCGCAGGTTGTTTTTTAGGGCACGACCCAAGCTGGAATATGAATGCCGAGCATCAGAAATCAGTTAGCTGTACATTCATGCACTGTTTTTTAGTGCATGTCCCAAGTTGAAATCTAATCCTAAGGAGAGGTTCAGTGTACGGCATAAGCGTGGAGAAAATCTAGGCAGTGGGTCCCATTAGCAGTGCATGAATATGGCAGTTGCTTTCCCCCTGAACTGAACTCCAAGCCCCCACCACCGCACAAGAGGCGGGAAGCCCCACGTATCAAGCAGCCGTTGCACAATTTGTCATGTGCCTGTTTTGGGCACTCCAATGTGTTCTTATCCCCAAGCGTTCACCCACAAATGTTCCTGTCATCCCAACTAAATTAACAATAGAAGGCAAACCCAAAACTCTCCTCTATGTTTGCCACCTGAGCTTGTGTACTGACAAACTCCACTAGCCAAGTGTTGTCCATGTAAGAAAACTTTGAGCTCTGCGGAGGACACGATCATTCTGGTTCTTCTTGCCAAGTATCAGCCCCATTTGGAGACACGTTTCGAGATCCTTGCCTCTTTACTGCGTTCAAGCACTTATCCTTCTATGCTGATTACTGCCTTATAAATATGCCCCTTCGCTGCATAATGTGCTTCTCACAACCGTTACTGCCTAGTTTATTTCCTTGTGTTTTCTATGAGAGGAATGTCAAAATCAACCACGAGTGGTTTTGGAGAGAAAGAACAGTTCAAGAAGCCTGCGCAGGCTAGTTCTAGGAAGGGGTGCATGAGAGGGAAAGGGGGACCAGAGAATGCTCTCTGCACTTACAAGGGTGTCCGCCAGAGAACTTGGGGCAAATGGGTGGCTGAAATTCGAGAGCCCAACCGTGGTGCTCGTCTCTGGCTCGGCACCTTTGACACCTCCCATGAAGCTGCCACGGCTTACGATGCTGCTGCTCGTAAACTTTATGGACCTGAGGCAAAGCTTAATTTACCAGAGCTCCAAGTTAATAATTGCCAGTTTCCTGCCTCTCCAGCCATTTCCCAGGTGACCCAAATGACATGCCAACCTTGTCAAATCACCCATAACTGTAGTTCTACTACATCTACATGCTCATCCAATACCCCAAGTATTGAGTCAATTGAAATGACACCAATGTTATACAACCACGATCCAATCATGTATTTCTCCAACGAAGGCGTTGATTCGGATGGAAAGGAGGCAGTAAATTTTGGGCGAAGTGAAGTGGAAATCAAAGAATTTTGGTCGAATTTCAACGTGAACATTCCTTTCGATGACTCGATTTGGGTAGAGGCAGCAACGTCGATTAATTTTCCAGTGGTGGAAGATCCTGGGATTTTCGCTAGCAATCTCATGGAAGGAACAGGTAGGGACACATTGCAGACTCCGTGGTGCATGTAAATCGAAGCCCCTGTTCTCTTACATGTCCTTCTGAGTCAGAAGGAAGTTAAAAGAGAGAAATAAAAACACACAATCCTTATATAGCCGTGATGCCACTGAGTTTTTTGGGCTCTAATCCTGGCTCTTGTGCTTATGGACGTCTCTCTCTAGCAAGTCACGGGCATGCATCAGTCACGTGCTTCTCCAACTGTGATTTATACTTCTGTAGTGTTCTCTTGGCCAATAATGTGTACAAAGCTTAGCCAAAAAAAAAATAAAAGATGGTCTGGTCTGGCTTGAATTTGATTTTTATAATTTCTAAATTTCAATGCACATCATTGAAAATCTTTTCCCACATGTCTTCCAAATTTCTGCATCATTTTTTTTTTTTTTTTTTTGCTTCTTACAATTTTCTTGCATCTATCCTAGCTAGTTGCTATTGGCCCTTTCCTTGGATTTTTCTTTCTCAAGCTTTTGAAATTCGGATTTCAGAAAGGTCATTATCGGACATCCATGGTTGTTTGACACTCGACAATACAATACCATCACAGTATTTTACTATCCATGATTTTTTCTTATTTAATAATATGGTCGGAGATTTGTAACAAAATAATTGGAAAGCTAAAAAAAAACAAATATGGGGGCGGTTTGGATTATACAGAATGTTTTCAATAGATTGCAGAACACAAATATATTTTGAATAAAGCTTTATCGCAGCCAGTTTTCCAGGAATTTTTTTTTTAATTAGCAAGTTAAAAGTTTCCATAGAATAATATTATTTAAACAATTTGATAAAATAATACATTTTCATCTTGTCAGGTTTTTAAAGCGCGATAACTTAATATATAATCTTATTGTTAATTCTTCGGCTCAATCAGTTGGTTAATTGATTCAGTTGTATGAACCAATTGATAATTTCACATAAAAATCATGATTTTATAAACCTTTTCTTCTAAATATGTTTTATAAGGGTTGAACCAATTGATAATTTTATATAAAAATCATGATTTTATAAACCTTTTCTTCTAAATATATTTTATAAGGACCGATGATATAGTCAGTTTTATAATAACTGATGATTCTGAGTAATTAAATATGAGTATACTATAACTAGATGAAAATTTTAAACAAATTATGTGAATGATCTAAAAAATATATTTATGGATTAGTGGGATAGGTTCAGGTCTAAGAAAAAATCTAGTCACTCAAGATCAAAATGATAGTTTAAAAAGATCATAATTTTTGATCTGATCATTGGATCACTCTAAAATTTTGACAAGAGTTTTCGGAGGCCGATATTCTTATAATAGTTATGAAATCGCTACTCATTAGATCTTTAGATTTTAAAAATATCATCCTAG
>Ga0325402_1002703_pt1 | contig 15676 bp, 14 predicted proteins | sample PopdelMetagenome_22_FD_207212 | JGI IMG/M metagenome (GOLD analysis project Ga0325402, IMG submission 207212) | Populus deltoides microbial communities from Bellville, Georgia, United States - Xylem-PdKOR-R3 | ecosystem: Host-associated > Plants > Phyllosphere > Stem > Wood/Secondary xylem... | reverse complement strand
TCTGGATATTTCCTCGTGTACACATTATTGTAATCATTTCTCCATTTTAGGGTAGTCCAAAGCTTAGTTCTATAACCAAGTTTCGTGTATAATTTCCTGCTTAGAGCTGTAGGAAGAACACGCTTGAGGATAAGGTACCTTCAAACTCTCATGCATGATCATGACATAAAGAAGGCCATGTGTTTCCTTCTCTATCAGCTCCTTGGTAGCTTCAGGAGTCACATCTCTTGGGGTAATTAAAGCCAGTTCCACCTTCAGTAATTAATATAACATTACAGAAGGGGAAAATGCTGGAGAGGAAGAAAAAAAGAGGTAAAAGAAAATATTGCAATATTGCATTCAAGTCAAGAATGAGATCCATTCTATCATTATAACTCCATTTCTGCAGAACAGCCTTGAGTTTGCTCACATCATCTGAGACAACAGCTGTCAAAACTACTCTTGCTCCTCCTAGTTTTTCTGATGATGAATTTCAGACTGACACTGCCCTCGGGCCGCTGCAAATTTCCAAACATTTTTTAGCTTATTTTCTTTCAGAGCTTGGATACAATCAGCAGGAACATAGAAATAGAAATTAATTGTGCAGTCACACGGAAACAAGACAGAATGCCATGAACTTTGGTTTGATATACACGTATATTAATTACCTCGAAATATTGGATTTTAAATAAAGTAACGAAACTACCACAAGCAGCTTGAATAGAGGTTCAGTCACAGAAATCAAACAATGCAAATCATCATATTTTAATGGTATGTTTTGAGGTAGCAAGGAAACTATCAATGGTACTCAGTCTATCAAGAAAGTATGAAAGCTTCTGTGCGGGTGATGCTAAAATGTTAGAAAAAAGAAGAAGCAACAACTGATACCACACCTTTGATCAGGCCCAGCCCCTGATGCAACGGTATCACTCACTGTTAGAACAGCTACTCTGAACATTTTATCGTACATATTAAGAGAATATTTGTTACTGTGATGTTTATATCGAATAATCAAAAGATACTAAAATATATAATTAAGTGTTTCATTTGTAAAAGTTAAAATAATATTTTATTTATTTATGCAGATATATTTTTATTTATAAAGATATGTAAAAATTTATCTTCCAACAATTTTAATTATACATATTTTTTAAAACCACAATAAATTTTTTTTTAATATAATCATAAAAAGTTTTTTTTGTCAAATTAGCACATTAATTCTAAAAAAATAATGGGATACCACCGTTTGAAAATAATTTGATGAAATAACACATTTCTACTTTTTTGCGCTTCAGAAGCATGGCATTTACTAAATATCACGCTTCTGAAGTGCTACAAAGTAAAAATTCAATTATTTTGTTTAGTTTGTGGTAATGGGTGATTCTGAGTAGTTAGGTATGGATTTGTCATAACTAAATGAGGATTTGTCCCAAATATATTATATGGATGACTTAGCATATATATTTTTTGACCAATGAAATAGATTTAGGCCTAAAAGGAGGTTTGATCGTGTTAAACTAGAATAACAGATTAGAAAAGTTATTACTTTTGATCTGACCGTTGAATCATGCTCAAATATTTATAGGAGTTTTTAGATATCGTTTTTCTTATAGTAATCACTGCGTCGCAAACGCGAATCATTTTTAGATATAAAAAGTCTCACTGAAGCCCTTCAGTTTTGACAATTTTAAAATTTTCTTTATTATTTTTGGAATCAATCAACCAATTTCACTAACCATCATGTACTAGTCGATTAGTTAAGCCAGATGATAACGTATTTTTGCCTTATTACGCTTTAGAAATGCATCATTTAATATTTTAGCGTGAAAAGATAATTATAATACTTAAAAATAACAAATTTTACTAAATACGGTGTTTTTAAAAAGCAACAAAGTAAAAATATAATATTTTACCAAATGTAACGCTTCTGAAATGCTACAAAGTAAAAATTCAATTATTTTATTCAGCTTGTGGTAATGGGTGATTCTGAATAGGCAGGTATGCATTTGTCATAACTAAATGAGGATTTGTCCCAAATATATTATGTGGATGATCTAGCATATACATTTTTTGACCAATGAAATAGATTTAGGCCTAAGAGGAGGTCTGATCATGTCAAACTAGAATAACAGATCAGAAGAGTTATTACTTTTGATCCGACCGTTGAATCATGTTCAAATATTTATAAGAGTTTTTAGATGTTGTTTTTCTTATAGCAGTCACTGCGTCGCAACGCGGACCATTATATCTTTAGATATAAAATATCTCATTAAGACCCCTAGTTTTGACAATTTTAAAATTTTCTTTATTATTTTTGGAATTAATTAACCAATTTCACTAATCATTATGTACTAGTCGATCAGTTAAGCAAGATGATAATGTATTTTTGTCTTATTACGCTTTAAAAATGCAACATTTAATATTTTAGCGTGAAAAAATAATTATAATACTTAAAAATAACAAATTTTACTGAATACAGTGTTTTTAAAAAATAACACAATAAAAATAAAATATAAAAAAACAATTATTATTATAATTTCTAATACATCATAATCTAGTACATCCAAGGGAAGGACATCAACTCTACAGGATGCATTTTGGAACACCATCAATCATCTAGAAATCCCACTTCCCCGTTAGAAATTGAAATTCAACATTGTTTATTAAAAATTATTTTTTTAATATTTTTAAATTATTTTAATATAAATTTTTTATAAAAATAAAAAAATATTATTTTAATATATTTCTAAATTAATAACATTTTAAAAACTAATCACCGCCGCTAAACACATGCGGAACGGTACCCATTAACAAAAGAACAAACCTTTCTACTTTCTTACCACCAACCTCCAAACTTCTCAACCCATCCAATAAACAACCACCACGTCATCAAAACCCACCCCTTCCTCAAGCCCACCACGGTCATTTCCTCCACCCCCCATTAATATTATCCCCTGAGCTAGGCTCTAGAGTCTAGACTATCCTCCCACCTTGTAAAATCCCCATTCATTCTCTGCAATCACAACCCAAAAAACCCTAATTCCATGAATCATAGTCTCTCAAGATGACCGAACCGAACCCACTAGTCTCGCCAACCTCCTCCCGGTCCGTAACCGAAACGGTAAATGGCTCGCACAAGTTCGTAATCCAAGGGTACTCGCTAGCGAAAGGAATGGGAGTAGGCAAGCACATCGCGAGCGATAATTTTACGGTGGGAGGGTATCAATGGGCGATTTACTTTTACCCCGATGGTAAAAATCCGGAGGATAGTTCAGCTCATGTTTCGGTTTTTATCGCGTTGGCTAGCGAAGGGACGGATGTTAGGGCTTTGTTTGAATTGACGCTTGTTGATCAAAGTGGTAAAGGCAAACATAAAGTTCATAGTCATTTTGATCGGTCGCTTGAGAGTGGGCCTTATACGCTCAAGTATCGTGGCAGCATGTGGTAATACATTTGGTTCCTTTTTTAGTTTTTTTCTACGTGGGTGTTTTTTTTTTCGTGTCTGCGTGTTTGATTTGTTCGTTAGTTGTAATTGGGCTGCGTGAGGGTAAATTTCTGTTGATTGTTGTGTTGGCGTGTGGAGGTTTGATTTTGTGCTGGAAAGAGTGGTTCTTTTTGTTAATGTAGATGATGGGGTTTTTCTGGGTATGTGTTTGACTGGTTTTTGTGAGGGTTGGATTCTACTAGATGGGTTATTGTTTTTAGTGTGATTAGCTTATGTGTGACGATGGTTGAGAGGCATTGTTGTGTGCAAGTTGTTCTTGATGTTAAAAATTGGTTGTTCGTTGGATTGTGTTATTTGGTTAAAATGGTGTGTCGTTTTGTTACGTGTTTGATAGGTTGATTCTAGAGGTAGTTTGATGAAAAATTTCTGTATAGAAATGCTGAATTGATATATTAGGTGTTGTTGATGTTGAATTGCTTCGGTACTTGATTGGGCTATTTAATTAGGAAGAGAAGAGAAATAAGATATCGCTCTGATGTCTTTAGCTTGTATTTTTTCTGTACACGTGTGGAAATCTTGAAGCATTTTGTTAAGGTGATATTATGGGGTGCATATTCACTGCATTTTGGTCTAACTGGTGTTTGTATTAGTTATCCATGGTTAAAGTTGTGCTATTGGTGAATTGGACATCATATGATGTGTGCAATTTCTTTTTCTGTGAAGTGGATTTTTGTCTTGTAGGATAGAGCTACTGGGGTAATTCCTACAAGTTTGCTGTTTTATTCTAGAGCTTGATGGTGTTCTTCGAATTGAATAAACCTACCTTTAATGAGCTCTTTATTCAGTTTAGTTCTGATTCTATTGAATTGGAACTTCCCTCCATTTTGGAAGGGATTATGTTTGTAATGCAGAATCTGTTCTTCCCTCCATTCATCTTTAAGGTATACTTAATCACTGTGATTTTGTCTATTCTTCTTCAAATCCTAGAGGCCATATCAGTTATGGACTCATGTTAAAATTGAAATGACCCCCACTACTGCTGTAACAACAGTGTGATTAGTTTGCCTTTTATAGAAACCACTCTTTAAGTATGGAAAGTACACACCAGATAATGAAGAATGTTAAATGCTGATCAAGTCTTCTGAAGTTTTAGGGTGTTGTAGACTTTACTGGATCTATGTTAATATTTGCCATGCAAAAGATTCATGAACTTGTACAATTCAAAATGGAAGCAGTTTTCAGTTGCTGGAGGTTTGGAATTGATGGTTTGGTAAAGAAGGGCTCCTTAAACTTGGGATGTTATTCCACTATGTGTATGTAAAATTTGTACTGTGCATCTTAATATAAGTTTTCTAGACCTCCTATTATATGTTCTACTCTTAACATATTGAAGCTCTTGTACCTGCTCAATCTTAGCATCTAGTTTCCTGCATCCTGCTTTTTTTCCCTTTCATCTTCTTGTTTTCGTTTTCTTTAATGGTTTTCATTCCTTTGATAAATATTTCTCTTCAGAGTGCTCCACTTTCTTTATTTATACTTTCTGTGAATAGGCGTTGAAGGTTAGTTACTTGTCAGGAACAGAAAGAAAACACCAGAGTTTGCATCTTTAGAGTACTAGGGTTCTATTCATGCTTTCTAGTATGATTTTACATAGCTTTTGCTGTATTCATGGCTGTTGTTTTATTTTGTTTCTTCTGTATTTATGTCAACTTCCTGCTTGCGTTAACTCAAGGGTTAAGATTCACATGATAAAATTTTTGAAGATTTCATCCAGCTTCCTTTTCAATTTCAATTGTATATCTATTATGATTTTTGCTGGAGTGTAATGCACATAAGATTGACAAGTTCAATCCAAGTGTCCCAAGGTTTGTAGATCAACTTCTCATCACTGCCAACTTGGTTAAATTTTATAATGTTGTGCCTGAGTTGACACTCTTTTCTTGATTGATTTAGAAATTAGTTGCTGAGCACTCAAATTTCTTTGGATTCTCTGTGTATGATCAATTGAACTATATCTCTGATTCACACTTTGAGGAACCAATAGCCAATTGGCTCATGTGGCTTCTTATCCTATGGCAGTGTCTGTTAACATGTGGGGAATGCATCGGAAGTCTTTGAAAAGCTGAGGGTGGATTTTCTTTATGGAGTTTTTACTAACTATCGATCATTACTGGTGGAAAAAAAACCCAACGCTGACTGTATCAGGCTACAAAGAACTGAGAAAAGGGTGACTTCAGTCTCATTGTGTTGCTCATAAAGATTTGATTTTATTGTTGGACAATCGTGAGTGATCAATATTTATAAATTAAAGTTGCGAGTAGCAAATGAACAAACATTTCAATTTAGCTCATGTCTCTGCTGTTGCAGGACAAATCTTTTGCATGGCGCCTTTTAGCAGAAAGTTTTGATTCATTTTATTCAACTGCCCCCTTAGTTTTTATTCTCATTCTCCTGTTTTGTCTCTTTTTTATCCATTGTATGTTTGCCTCCTTCACCTTGATGTTGATATGTAAAAAGTTCGATATATTTTAATTTCAATCTCCTAGTTTTCCTAACTTCACACACACACACACACACACACACAGACACGAGTCAGGTGAGGTCCTTATTTATGATTCAATAGCAACTTTTGGACTTGGATGTTAATACTGTCCTGTTTGCTTTATTACAGGGGATACAAGCGATTTTTCAGACGGGCAATGCTTGAAACGTCGGATTACCTTAAGGATGATTGCTTGAAAATCAATTGTACTGTTGGAGTAGTGGTTTCTGCAACAGATTGTTCCCAGTTAAACTCAATTCAGGTTCCAGAGTCTGATATAGGAGCTCATTTTGGCATGATGCTCGATAATATGGAAGGTTCAGATGTTATTTTTAATGTGGCAGGGGAAAAATTTCATGCTCATAAGTTGGTGCTGTCTGCCCGATCTCCTTTTTTCCGATCCAAGTTTTTTGATGGAGTAGAGAAAGATGAAAAAGAGATTGTCATTTCTGATCTAGAACCAAAGGTTTTCAAGGTGATAACCCCTAAGATTGTGCCTTATAAAAGCATTTTGGGTCAGGATTTGTGTTCTTGTTGGTTTGTGTTTCTTTATTTTTTTTCTTATGTAATTCCCTACAGGCTATGCTGCACTTTGTTTACCGAGATACTCTCACTGAAGATGTGAACATGGTGACGTCCAGCTCATCTCTTGTCTCCTCCATATCTGAAACATTAACAACAAAGTTGTTAGCTGCAGCAGACAGGTATGGTCTGGACAGGCTCAAACTGATGTGTGGGTCTCATCTCTGCAAGGATATATCTGTGAACTCTGTTGCCAGCATCCTTACCATGGCTGACTGTCATCATGCAACAGAGTTAAAAGCTGTTTGCCTAAAATTTGCTGCTGAAAACCTTGCAGGTAATTTTTAGTTTCCCCTTTGTAATTTCTTGTAGCTGTCATTATATTGAGAATTGCATGGCTGTCAAAATAAACACAGTTGTCAAATGAGGGGATAGGCTAAGGACCTTGGTGAAATCTGGAGGTGAAGATCAGTAAAGAAATAAGTCCTCTGCATAAATTTGTGCACAATTATCACTTGGTGGTGGTAGGAGAAGGGCCTCCGTGTTGGATGTAGCTTTGGAGTGCATAAATTTAACTGCCATGGCATTTATGTTTCCCTTCATGCATCTGTGTAGCCAGGAAATGGTGTTTTAAACTCATGCATCTCGCCTAATACAATTCCTCACTGACCATTAGTTCTCCCATGACGGTAATTGATGTGGTATTTAGATAGAAGATGTTCCCGCCAGGGAAGTGTGTCAGGGTTTTTATGACATGAATAACATTTCTAAATCACTTGAAACTTAACAGCATTACATAATGTAAATTGCTGCTATTAACAACTGCTGTACAGTATATATTTCTGTATACGCTCAATGTTCAATATGTAATGGATTGTTGGTGCTTGATACTGTTTTCTTATTCTCTTTTGGGCATCATTACTGCAGCTGTGATGCTGTCAGATGGCTTTGCCAACCTCAAGGAGAACTGCCCGTTACTGCAATCAGAGTTACTGAAGACAGTGGCAGGTTGTGAGGAGGATTGCAGCAGTGGAGGTGGAAAGTCGCAGAGTGTATGGGCCCAACTTTCAGATGGCGGTGACACCAATGGCCGAAGGGTTAGACAAAGAACCTAGTATGTGAACATCCAGCTGATCTTTGTAAATGAGGGTGGTGACAGACAAAACGCAGGATAGAAAAAGAACAAAATGTGTAACATAGTAGTAGGGCCTGCCACGTTTTTTCAGTTCGAACTGGTGTTGCATTGTGGGGGTGTGTTGTTTTGAGTAGGTATGGAATATGCCTTGTGAAATTCTCCTTTTCCCTTGTAACATGCTAACAAACTGTGAGTTTCTCAGACGGAGAGAGAGTCTTCTTTACTTTAAATCCCCTTTCCTTTCTGTTCTCTTCAGTTTTCTGTGTCTCAAGCAACAGCAGTTCAGGTGGATTTGGTGTCCAAGTCTGTTGAATAGATTTATTTCACCCCTTGAGTGATTGGAGAGATTCTAAAGTGACCTGTTGTCACTGTTAAGTAGGGTTTCTTAAACAATTTGAGTGAAATTGTTTTATTTATGGATTTGTTAGATGATGTTGAATGCCTGTTAAAAACCCTAATGAAGAAAATATTTCATGGAATTGAGAGGAATAATTAGCTAGCATCCTGTTATCACAAACACTATTTCCCCTTCACACTTGGACAGAAAAAATCTTTCAAGACAGTGTCGTCATACCCGGTTGAGGCCCGATAGACAAAAATCAGCCCAGCCCATCATAAACATGCGAAGAACTCACTCTCAAGGATACATGGCCCATGTCTAATATACTGTAAGAGTATCTTCTCAGAAAAAATCATAGTCGGTGATCTAGTAGTCCTTCCTCCCCAAGGAAGTAAGACTCCTATATATTCCTTATACCCCAAGAAATCACATCGTGCAACATACCAAAAACTCTGGAATTAGACTGGGTTTTCGTTGATTTTTCTCCTACCCGCATAAGAAATTCAGTTTTTTTTCGGTTCATTAGATTTAGCCATGTCCACAATGCTTTGGTGCACTCACTGTGCCATAAAGTGCCAGACCTTACGCGAAGGAGATTTCTTGTAAGTATAATTTCACAGGTTCTCATTATCATGGTTATATACATAAAGGCAATTAATTTCTAATTGTCTGTATGGTTTTATTTAATGATCTGCTGCAGGTCATGTTCTATGTGTGGCAAGGTTCTTAGCATGTTGACTTGGCACAAAAAGCTCAATATAAGAAATCCTAGATCTAAAAGAACCAAGAGAAGGATCAGGAATAATATACAAGTAGCTGATGATGAATCCTCTGTAAATGTTGATGATGGTTTATTAGACACTGCTAAAAGGCCAAGTGTTAAAGTGAATAAAGATAGTGGGGTAAATTAGAGATAGGAGGAGATGTTATAATTAGCAAGATCTTTCTGTCCTACCAGCCTAGGCCAGGAATCCTAGCAACTGTACAAGAGCTCAAGGTTCCTGCCTAGTAATTTACTGGTCAATCTCTTTTGGAGATATTGCCATGCCTAAATCTTGTTTCTATCTTTTCAATTCCCACTTCCATGCATGCATGTGTTAAGAGTGAAATCTAAAAAAATCAATTCGAACAAATGCCGTGATAAATGTTCATATATAGAGCAATAAAAGATCACGAAATTAATTAATAGTGATTGGGATTTTTTTAGAAGTTTCTGAGGTGTTGGTGTATAAATTAACGGAGCTTCCTCCACTCCAATTCTGAAAAGGATGTGAGGGTGCATCACTGCTGCAAACTCATGCAATTCCCATAAGAAGGCATGGTTTTTATTGCCATCTAAGGGCCTGCATGAATCTGAAGAAGTGACTTTCTACTTTTTTCTGGATATTGGAGAGATCAAGGGAAATCCACACACACTTGAAACATCCAATAGCATTAAATTAATTTATAAATTCAAGACGTTCAAATATGTTTGCTAGAGATGATTGGTTCTCAATTAACAAAATTATTTTTTAAAAAATATTAGTATCTTTAATTTTTTCTTAAATACTAATAATTTATTGTTGTTAGGCATCTTTAAAGTTTTGATTTTTGAACAAGGCAGGATCTGGAAAAGAAGTTCCTAGGATAAATGTTTCTAAAAAATAGAATATGCAAGAGAGAAGTAAAAAGATAGAATTAATTACAAGGAAATCAAGATTTGATTATCCACATCTGTCTTGGCATTAAATGGTTGCCACATGCAGCTCAAAACCTCTTTATCTACACCAACATGAAAAGCAATAGCGAATTTGTGTAGTGTCATAGAGTTGGCCAGATTTTGCACCAAATAGACATAACTACACAGTCACTTTCCCATCTTTCATTCGAAAGTCTCGCTTCTTGCTCATAATTCAATCACATTTCAGTGCCCTAAGGATTTTTTCTCAAATCTACAACGTGTTGGGATTAAAGCAAAGAAGCAGAGGGGTCTTGGTTTCGTGCATGCTTCTGGGGCTGAAAGCACATTGACTAGTGTTGAAGAAAGATGGCTTCTTGAACCTGTTGGTTAGTAACATTGATGAACTTTCTTGTCCAGAAAATAAATAAAATTTAAGTTGAAATTATTGATCATGCATTGCAAAGTTTGTTGCTTAATCAAAAGAGAGGCAAATTACTGCTTAATCTGAATCAAACTTGATGTTGCTTCAAAATTGGAGCATGTGGGCCATGAAGTTCTGTCATGATCTCTGATTAGTTTTCAAAGGAAGAAGAATTTGAAAATAGGAAAAATGGAAGATAAGGAGGCATAAGTGAAGTAATGATATAAGATAATTTCTTCATTGCTTAGTTCTTTTAGGAACTGTAGTATATTTTTTAAATTACAAATTACTTCTATTTTCTTGGTGTTTTTGCTACAAAGATTCATACTAAAATTCACTTTGATTGTATTGCATCAATCAAATATAAATTAATGATGCCTCTTACATTGGTCTATCTGTAAAAGGGTAGGTGATGGGGATTCAAGGCACATAGGATTCAAGGTTAAAATGCCAGATGCATTTGAAATTGCTTCTGTGAGTGTTTCTATCACCTGTTCATGATAATTCAGTTTTACTCAAATATACACCAATTAGCAAGATCTTTTAGGCATTGTTCTAGAGTGAGGTTACTGTTGGCCGCCTCCCCGAAAAGGCAGACATGGTGATTCCAGTTGCAACAGGTATGATTTGAATTACCTTGTCAAAGCCATGTTTATTGCATAAGTAAACAGGAGCTTTGAATTTAAGTATTTGCTTTCCACTTTTGACAGTGTCTGCTCTACACGCCCGCATTCAGAAAAAGGGAGGAACACTTGTGGTCACAGATTTGGACAGTACTAATGGTACATTCATCGATGAGAAACGGCTGAGACCTGGACTCCTGGAGCTGCTGTCAGTGTATCGCCTGGAAGTCGTATCACATTTGGTACTAAGTCTAACTAGAAATATCATTTCCCCCCATTTTCTGCATAATTATTATGCTGCAGTATTTTTGTTCTCTAGACCCTAATTGAAGTTGATTGCTTTCGGATTCTTACCGATTTCGTTGCATGCAGTGTCATCTTTTATCAGGACACCAGTAATAATTCCATTGAGATTTAGACAAGAAATTGAAAGAGTACTCCAGAAAGCTGTTGAACTCATGAACTTGCACAGGATACCATGTGCTAGAAAACAATCCAATATGAAATTCTTATGGATCTAACTTTTTGTTCATTTTCATTTTTTGTTAAGATTTTCCTAGAGAAGTTGACTTTCTAAGGGGCAAGATGCATGCATTTCTAATCCATTTCCATTTGTCCCGTCTTGTCCATCATACCAGACGCCCCCAAAGAAATCATATCACTTGATAGAGTAGGGAACAAGTTTATACTCTAGATTGCTACGACTTATTATTTTCAAGCTGATGAAGAAAAGTTTTGGTTTCTTACAGACATCCTAGGATGTTTGTCCAAATGGTGCCGTTAAGATTTTGAGAAATGATTTGAAAACCCTTCTTGTAGGTACACAATGGTTCAATGTCTGAATTTCTGAAGTTCTACTATCATTTGCTTATGTCTGCGTTCTTTTATTGCAGGGGATACTCATCTGGCCATGTTTCTTGTCTCGAAGCTTGCCACTGTCGAAGCTCCCAGCAAACCAGAAGAGTCTCAAGACAAGTAGAGACTGATGATCGCTCAAATGAGAGCAATGAAACCTCAAGTTAAAAATCATACTTGTATTTGTAAGAGAAATATAGTTGGTGAGTGACCAAGAGAAGATTTCAATGCTATAAATCGTGTTTGTTTCCAATTTTCTTCTCCAATTCTTTTTTTAATTAATAAAAATGAAAAAAATAATAATTAAAGAAGGTGTATTTTCCATTAGGAACTTTTTAGAAACTATAAGGGACACTAATTGCAAATGTCAAAATATAAGGATGAGAAAGGAACATTTGTGAATCTATAGGGCTACATCTCAAATTCAACGCCGAGGAACTATGATCATCTGCAGCAAGGACTCCTAAAAATCTCATGCACCCATATAAATACCAAACACAGCCTCCGTGAACCAGTCCCGGTTCCTAATTTTAACCACCGGCCATTTTTTTCCTAAGAGGGAAAGAGAAAGGCAAAAGCTTTCCCCTTGGAAGCAAAAACCCTCCCCTCTTTCGTATCCAAAATGGAAAATTTACAGTCGCATAGGGCTGAAATGATAGGCATAGCTGTGGCTCTTGTTGCCATTGGTGCTAGCACTGCTTTTTATTTCTACATCACCAAGAAACCTAAAGGTATATTTTTTTTGTATTTTGGTATCTGGGTATTTGTTATTTTTGCTTATTTTTTATGAAGTTTGAAGCTTCTTTATTCTTTTCCTTTTCCTTTTCCTTTTCCTTTTGTGGGGTTTAATTATTATTTGTTAATAATGCCCAAGTTTTCGAATTTATTAGCTGTTTGATTAATTTTGATGCAAAATGAGAGGATTCATTTGTTGGAATTGGAGCTTGATTAGAATTATTACCAATCTGAGCTTCTTTTGATTGGCAAATGGAGAATTGGTTTTCATGGTTATGGAGCCACAGCTTATAGCTTCGAGGATATAAATCAGGATTTGTGCAGATTGATTGATGGCTTGACATGTTTTTGATAGGCTGCTTGGACCCTGAAAATTTTAAGGAATTTAAACTTGTTAAGAGAACCGAACTCAGTCATAATGTGGCTAAGTTTAAATTTGCTCTTCCCAAGCCGAATTCAGTATTGGGACTGCCAATTGGACAACATATGAGTTGCAGGTTTGGTTTATGGTTTGCCTTTTTTTGTGATGGGTGAAATCCCTTTTTTTGCTTTATATGAGCTGATTCCACGAATGACTTAATCAAACCTTTTGATTAACAGAGGAAAGGATAGTGCTGGTGAAGAAGTTATCAAGCCGTATACTCCTACAACTTTGGATTCTGATCTTGGGTACTTTGAACTAGTTATAAAGGTGGATTGATTCTATACTGTACTGTTTGCATTTCGTTATGATATAGCACAATCCTATTTTGGTTTGTCATCTTGTTTTTGTTGTTTCATGTAAATAGATGTATCCACAAGGTAGAATGTCCCACCACTTCCGTGAAATGCGTGAAGGTGATTACTTGGCTGTCAAGGGGCCTAAGGTAAAGCTATTTCATTTCCTCAGTTGCATTTCTTTGCCTTAGAATTTCTCACATTTCCTAGTTAGTTTTTGAAATCAATCTGGGATTTGTTAGGCGAGTTTGAGTTTTTTTCTGTAGAAAATTTGATTTTCCATTTTGAGTAGCAACATATATATGGTTCCCGTTCTTACCATTGCTCTTTGCTTTGGTTAATTGGTTGGGTTTCTTCACAACCAATTAGCTATAAACTTTGCAGTACTCAGAACTTGCTTGTCAGAAACTATAGTTTGATTTTACCATGGAAATTTGATTTTCCATTTCGAGGCACAACCTTTTGTACCATAAATACATGGTTCCTCCCATTGCTTTGCTTGAATGGTTGGGTTTCTTCTCAACCAATTAACCCTATAAACCTTGTCACTTATCAGAATCATATCACATTTTACTTCTTTTCAGAAACTTTATCACAAGTGCTGTTCATTGATGTACTAAAATAATTTTTCTAGGGGCGCTTCAAGTATCAACCTAACCAAGTCAGAGCTTTTGGAATGATTGCTGGAGGCACTGGAATCACTCCCATGTTCCAAGTACATATTAAAAACAATCTCGTATTTTGCGACAGAACAAATTATTAATCTGATTTACTGACTACTTTTCTTTCTTCTTTGGTTTCTTAGGTTACTAGAGCCATATTAGAAAACCCAAATGACAAAACCAACATACATCTTATTTATGCCAATGTCACATATGAGGACATTCTTTTGAAGGTAAATCCCTCTCTCCCTCTCTCCCTCTCTCCCTTCTTTGGTTGATATATTAAAAAAGAATAACTCCACTCTGTTTGCATGTTTGCAGGAAGAGATTGATAATCTTGCAACCACTTTTCCTAACCGATTTAAGGTCTACTATGTTTTGAATCAGGTATTATTTTTATTTCTTTCCATCTCTTAATTTTGTCTTTTCAATCTCTCTCTCTCTCTTTTAATTTCTACCCTTTTAAGTTGCATACTTCTTTGATTCCAATTTATTTATTGAAAAGCTTGCTTTTCTGTTATCTTCACTGAGTTGAAGAGTGAAACTTGTTATCCATACCTTGAAAGGAAGATGCATATCTCAAGAAGATTGCTAATAAAACAAAACTAATACTGAAAAGGGAAATTTAGCTTCTATTTGCATTTTATATGGATAGTAAAAAAGGAAACTAGGTTACTAATGCAGTATTCCAGATGTTCCATAAATGGTTAATGCATTCGTTTTCAGTGTGAGAGTTCCCTAAATCTCACCAAAATGCGTGATTTGTTGGTTTCATGATCTGCAAATGCTTGTTTATGTTAATTTCAAAATTTTATGTTCAGCCACCAGAAGGATGGGAGGGTGGCATTGGATTCATATCCAAGGAAATGATTCAGTCACACTGCCCCCCACCAGCTGCGGATGTTCAGGTAAATGTTTGAATGTGCAACCTCCACCCCCTGCCCACCGCTCCATTGACACTGACAACTAAACCGTCCTTTTGCAGATATTGAGGTGTGGACCTCCACCAATGAACAAGGCCATGGCATCTAACCTAAATGATCTTGGATATGCTGCCCAAATGCAGTTCCAATTTTGAGCCTGTAACGAGGCTTCTTTCACTTTTCCCATTGTCTAAAATGATATCCCCATTCTCATGTAGCCTCATGATCTTGTCTTTCAACACAAGACACTTCTCTATGGGATGACTGATCAAGAGATGATATTTGCAATAATTCGGATTTTCCACTTGGTTTGCTTTTTCGGGACATTCTAACTCCTGTAGCTCAATGAGATTTGCTTTGAGCAAATCATCTAGCATTCTAGATATGTTTGAGTCGGGGAATGAATACTCTTTTTATTGTCGCTCTTTCAAGGATGACTTCTTTCGTTCACCCTTTTAAAAAGTACTCGATGTTGCACAATCATTCATTTTAACTCTAGTTAATTACCTTTACGACAACATAGTTAATTACTAAAGATTGCTTTCCATCGATCTTTAGAGCACCTTTTTTGAATCTATGACTTTCATGCTTATTTCTCATGGACTTTTGCATATGTAATGATGAGTTTTTGACTATAGCAATACTAAGTTCTATGTCATGTGCTTGAGTAGCCACTTCTTCAAAAGACTTTAGTTTGATACCTTGTAAAATGTAGAGTAGTCCCCAATGCATCCTTGAATACATATATCTAGCGTAGAAGTTTCGGTGAGTCAATCCTTGCAGTTGAGGCTAAGGTTTCTCCATCGATGAGTGTAGTCGATGACAAGCTCCTCCCTCTATTGATGTGCATTAGTGAATTCAATCATGTTGACTACACGACAAGTGTTATAGAAGAGGTTAAGAAACTTGCATTCCAATATCAATTGAGCCATACTCCAAGTTAGTGTTCTAGTTAAAGGCATTACTTGTCAAAGAACGGACAAATTATTTTACCATGAGGTCACAATCAGTTTCGGCGTTGTTGCAAGTCTCCACAAAGTGAGCCATATGTTGCCATGGATTCCCTTTGCCATTGAATTGTTGAAACTTTGGTGGAGGCATCCTTAGCAAGTCAATC
>Ga0325402_1002702_pt1 | contig 15682 bp, 8 predicted proteins | sample PopdelMetagenome_22_FD_207212 | JGI IMG/M metagenome (GOLD analysis project Ga0325402, IMG submission 207212) | Populus deltoides microbial communities from Bellville, Georgia, United States - Xylem-PdKOR-R3 | ecosystem: Host-associated > Plants > Phyllosphere > Stem > Wood/Secondary xylem... | reverse complement strand
TTGGAACCGACGTGTTCACAATTCTGTTGCCACGCACATCGATGGCTTAATTCCATTTGTTTTGATGTGAAATGAATGGTAAGATTCTTTTTCAATTACATCCATTTTTCTTATTTATTGTTTTTTTTAAATATATTTATGTAACAATAATTTTCTCTTCCAGGCTATAGTTGTTGGATGCGGACAAAGCCGATGGAGCGTTTTTTAGAAATGCATATGCGAATTGATGACCCAGCAAAAAAGGGTGCAACTGCTCGTGGATAGGCAAGCTTAGCACTTTGTGATATGTTATTTTCAACCATTTTTTTAAGTTATTATTTTTTTGAATTTGTTGACTTTTTTTTAAGAGACATATAATACTAGGTTGAAGGAGAGATACGATGACGATCCTTCAACCCATCCGAATCTTGATCCAGAAGTGCGCTTGGAGGCAGGATTGTATAGTAGACTCAATAGAAATCAGGTGTATGGTTACTCTAACATTATGGTCGAGTTCTTGCAGATTGCTCGCAATGTTTAAACCATTGGATACTTGCAATTGGTCTTGAGCACTCAAACTCAGGACTTTGAGGCAATTTTAGACCAACGAGTTACAGATCGGACGACCCATCTTATTGCTAATTATGAATAACTAAGTGCGAAGACGGTTGGACTCCTTCAATTGATGTTAGAGATGAGATCATAGATGAGTGATATATATATGCTCCCTCTTATTCACCCCACATTCTAGGCGAAGACCCGCCTTCTCCTCCTTGAGCACCTCTATTTTAGATTAATTGTATTTGAACTTATAAATATTTAAACTTGTAATAAATATTTGAATTTTATATTAATTTAATTTTTTAATTATTTTCTGTTTTTGTTTAATAGATTTTTTAAAAAATATATTTTTAAATTATTAGTGGCAGGGTTACCGATGAACATAGTTTGTTAGTATATTCTAAAGAGTTAAAAAACATTGCTGCAAATGCCGCTGCAAATTGCATCGCCACTGTTTACTCATCAAAAGAATAACAAATGATCTGTTTGATGGTTACATGTCAACTTCTTTAACGAATGAAAAAAATCACCGATGAAATGATATATGGTTTTTCTATTAGTGATATGTTATATTCAACAATGAAAATACTGACGGAATAAAGCGAGTAAAGTTTTTTTGGTGTTCTTTGTCCATTAGTAAATCCATCTGTAAAATTATTACCAAAAGATCACAAATTACCAATGAAAGTTTTTTTTACGGATGATTTCCATCCATGATCATGTCGGAAAGTTTCTTGTTTATGAACTGTGAGTACAAATACCAACAAAAAATTATCGGTAAATCTAAGAATTCTAGTAGTGAGTAAAATTAGTGGACTTTTTAATAAAATATTGTAAAGATATGACACACTTCATATATGTGTGTGTGTAAAACATTATCTTAATTGTAAGAGAAACATAGTGATGAATGTAATGAGTGTAACATTTGAAGTTTTTTACTATATTTTTTATTAAACATGATTTAAAATTATCTTTATTTATGTATACTCTTCTTGCCTTCTCTTATATTCCTTTTTATATTCTCTCATTATACTCATGTTTTATTTTTTTTATAAATAATTTTTATTGGTGCAACTAACAGGATTCTTCACCCAAAATAATTGGATTTGATCCACATAAAGTTATAAAATATAAGCATGTTTATGAAAAATGAGTGAGTCTAGTTAGATTAAATTTATAGGGCTTGCACCTTAATCAAAATTTACAAATATAAGGTTTCGAGTGTGAATCTAAAAAGTCTTAATATGATTTTTAAATAGACGATTTGTTTGATGATTACATGTTAAATTCACTTCCGAACGAAAAAAAAATCACCGATAAAATGATATATAATTTTTCTATCGATAATATGTTATATTCAGCGATAGAAATACCAACAAGATGAAGTGGGTAAAGTTTTTTTGACATGCTCTGTCCGTCAGCAAATCTGTCTATAAAATTATTACCGACATACGATAAATCACCAATAAAATTTTTTTTGATTGTTGATTTCCATCTATGATCATGTTGGCAAGTTTCTTGCTGAGAAACTGTAAGTATAAATACCAATAGAAATTTTATCGGTAAAATCGAAGAATTCAGGTAGTGAATAAAATTAGTGGAATTTTTAATAAAATGTTGCAAAGATATGACACTTCATATATATATATATATATATATAAAGCCTTAGTGATGGATGTAATGATTGTAACATTTGAGGTTTTTTATTATATTTTTTTACTAAATATGATTTAAAATTATCTTTATTTATGTATACTCTCCTTGTCTTCTCTTATATTCTTTTTTATATTCTCTCATTGTACTCATGTTCTATTTTTTATAAATAGCTTTTATTGGTGCAACTAAAAGGATTCTTCACCCAAAATAATTGGACTTGATCTACGTACGTAAAGTTATAAAATATAAGTGTTTTTGTCTATGAAAAATGAGTTAGTCTAGTTAGATTAAATTTACAGGGCTTGTACCTTTATATATATATATAAGGTTTTGAGTGTGAATCCATAAAGTCTTAATATGATTTTTAACAGGAGAAATATTAGGTTTCTTATTAAAAAAAAAAAAAGAAGAAGCTACATCTCTTCTCCTACATGATTGCTATTTGTTTGGCCAATTAATAGTTATAAAAAAGACAGTGTTCCAGCATGGTTTTTTCATCTTAAATTCCAATATCATTTATTTGATTTGTGTTCCAGTTATCGTATATAGATTTTGAGTTTAAAATTATTACACATTGGATTGACCAATTAAGACAGTGTTTGTGTCTGTAACTGGATTGTGCTTTTTAATTTTAAATAATTTTTTTTATATTTTTTTATTGTTTTAATAAAATGATATTAAAAATAAAAAAATATTATATTAATATATTTTAAAATAAAAAACATTTAAAAATACAGCTGATATTTTAAAATAAAAAACCGTTTAGAAATGCAAGTCAACCAACATTTTTAAAAAATTTAATTTTTTTTGTTGAAAGTTAATTTTTTATACAAGTTTTAAATTGTTTTAATACGTTGATTTTAAAAAATAATTTTTTAAAAATTAAAAAAATATTATTTTAATATATTTTAAAATAAAAAAATTTAAAAAATAATTACAACCACGTTAAAAAAAATTAATTTCAGCAAGACAATTGCGATTTCCAACATCTCAAACCAATCCCAAATATTATCCGGCAGATAATTAAGTGGCTCGAACATTGCCGTTGTTAATAAATAAAAGCAGTGTTTATTTTTATTTTTTTGGAAAAATTAACTTTATTGATAAATAAGAATTTATTGAAAGTAACAGCACTTTGATTGGCGCACACATACGTACACGGCAGTTCTCCTGACACCGAACGTCAGCGAGGCTGTACAGGATCCAGCGGGACTTGAGTGTGCAGTTCACGCGACTCGGTAAAGAAGGTTTCCCTTCCCGCATATCGTCATGCAATCGTGGCGGCGCTAGCTGTTTATTCCTACCCAGATTCATTTATTTATTTACTAAGAAAAAGAATCAATAAATCTACACTGCCTCTTTTTTTTTTTTCTTTTTCTTTTTTTTGTTATAGCAAGGGGCAACCCTCAACCGTTATGCAAAGCTGCCTCTTCTTCTTCTTTTTTTATGCTCCAGCTGTGATTGATGACATCCAGGTCACGTCTTATGGGAAGAAATTTATTTGTTTTGCAAACATTATTTTCGTATTTTTAGTTTAGAATATTTTTATTTTACAGTATTATTTTTACAAAGGAAGGTATGACATTGAAGAATTATAACGGAATGTTAACAAAATAATTATTATTTTGGTATGAGATGGTAATCGTAATAGCATCAGACATGATAGCTAGCAATAAAATAATGATAGGAAAGGAAGTGGTTCTATTTTAGCACCAAATCAGAGTTTAACCGTATCAGCACCAAGTTGTTCTGTTTTAGCAGCAAGCCCAATTGTTCGAGCTTCAACTTGTCGTTTACAATCACATGCAACTCTGGAAATTGAGTGTTTATAACTGATTTTGAGCATCCAACGGTTAAAACACTACGAGCCGTCAACAAATCCTCGATCTTGGTGTTTGAGATATCTTAAACTTGATTTCTATCAAGTCCACCAAACAATCTAGCCTCTAACTATAAATCTAGATCTGGTTATGGATGGGTCGAAAGATCATTCTCATATTTTTTCTGCAACCGGGTGTTATATGTTTCTTGAATTGTTTTTAAAAAAACCAAGTCAGCAAATTTAAAAAACTTAATAACTTACAAAAAAAATTATTGAAATCCAACTTACCACGAACTTCTAAACTCAATTATGCATGAGTTGTTGCACCCCTTTCAGGAGGTTATCATTTCGCATGTAAGTTTCTACAAAAAGTTTCATTAGTCTTGGTTCGCCTCTAAGAGTCGTAGCCTACAAAAGAAAATAGTTGTTAGTTAAATATTTTTTATAAAATAATAATTTTAAAAAATGGACGCAATACAAAAGAATCTTACCATCCACTTCGTATTCAAAACAAATAGAATGGATTCACCGGTGTGCATGGTAATTAAACCATGAATCTTTTTGTTCTGGTTCTTAGCACCGGACAGTGATCGTCATATGAAATGCTTGGACATCACATGCTAGATACAATCTACCCATATAGACTCCAAGATATGCAGTGGTCTAAAATCTCTCAAAACTAACATGTCTCCCTAGCCTAGAAAACCTCGTTTTTAGCTTCTTCTTTTTTCTTGTTTCTTGTTTTGTGTCTCATACCAAAAATCACACAGCCTACATGGTGGAAATGAATTATCGGTTAAGATATAATGGAAGATACAAAAATTATCATTTAAATAAAAAATATAAAATTTTGAATTAAATCTTACATAATTGCGCTGTGATTCTCTCAAACCCTCATGACAACAACATTGCCAGCCATATCCCATAATTGTTTTTTCTTGCACATTAAATTTGTAAAAGAATTAGTTTATTAAAATTAAACTGAATTAACATAAAAAAAAAATAAACTGAATTAACATAACAAAAAAACTGTTCAAGTATAAACTAACCTTGAATTTTCTAAACCATACATCAATCATAGGTTTCCATTCAAGTTTTTTGAAAACTTGACTCCATTGAAATAATGGTACTTCCATAAATGATTTCATCGTTGATGTTATAATGCGAACAACCTTTAAATTTGTAAACTTGAAATTCTATTTGTTAATTGAAATTAGTATTTCAAAAATTATTAAATGTTGTTTGTTTTTTAAGCGTGTAGGAAAGAAAAACAAATTTATATTGAGTGGTCAGGTTTCCATTGAATAATGTACTTCCTAATATATAAATCCCACTTAGAATAAACCATCCCTCTATAAAGCGGCATCACACTCGATGAGTATGCATCGAGAGAGGGTATCTATACCTTAGGTGCTTGTCCATGACCTAACGAATCATGGTCATCAGAAGTGTTGCTAGAAGAACAAGTAGCGCTCTTGTCCATATGACACACTATTGACTTTTCCCTTGATATCTATATAAATTCTCATCTGTTAATCGATATCATCATCGTCATCGACTTTTGTATGTCCATTAGTTCTCAATAAATCATTTAACTTCTTAGCATCAACATTAACAAAATATATTCTCAAAGATGGGAAAATTTGAGTCTTCTTCTAATTAGGTAGACAAAGCAACTTGATATGGATCAACTAACTCATCAAGCTGAAATACATCATCTCTCACAGTTACTTCATCATTACCATCCTAAATAATTTCAACACCAGCTCTAGCTTTGGTTTTCACTATGGAAAACCAATCAACCGTATAACGATCATTTCTAAAGGAAAGATTGTATGTATAACAAACTTTTTCCTTTAGCAAACAATGATGAGGATCTATTTTGATTTTTCTATCAGTGATATCATATCAATAATATTTGAATAAAAAGACTTTATTCTACTCGCTATGATATTACAATTTTATCACCTCTTTTAACTTCCCATAATAATCAACTTCAAACTAATTAGATTCTTTAAAATAAACCCCACTGTTATATATCTTTCCACTTTGATCATACTCTTCAGTATGAAAAACATGTCCATTGAAGAAATATTTGTTACAACACTTCACTTTTATTTCAGGATCCAAACATAGTAAATTTAAAGTACCACTAACATTCCCTCTCAATTGATAAACCTGGTACAAGATTACAACTATTAAATGTTAAAGAGAAAGGTGGAATGAAATTAAGTTTTGCGAGAGATAAGAATAATTAAGTAGTGCTTACATGTATTCTGAACACATATGAAAAACTATTTATCTTGTAATCGAAAGATTTGAAATTCAGTTAGCTGTGAGTTTTTGGACTATAAAAATTGTTAAAAAATAACAATATGTTAAATATTATATTTACTGAATAAAAGATCTCAATTCATTGCGGTTAAATAACATGTAATTATGTGTGTATCTGAATTTGATTTATATTAAGTATCTTATCCTCTTTATATTTTTTGGTACATGTCATCCAATATGGGAAAATATTGACTAATTCCCATACCAAGGCACTTCATCATCATCATCATGTCTTTAAATGCGGTTGATTCTTGTTCTCAAGTGACGTTCGAAATACAAAGAGATAAATGTTGAGATCATTTCAACAATATAAGTCTTGCATATCGAAGTCTCAATATGCACCTTGTTTTTTAATTTTTTCTTAAAGTTGAGCAAGTATCTGCATTGAATTAAAGGAATATTTTAGATTTTAAAAAAGAAGAAAAAAAAATTTAATTAACATGCATATGTAATCTCTAACCTCTTGAATGGATATATCCATATATAAAAAGTGATTGAGGTCTGTGAATACATCCAATACCCTTATTGGTAATAAATCTTGGTAAGCAAGTGGAATGATTATTTGCATAAATACATGACAGACATGAATCTTCTTTTCATACAATATGCAATCTTTCAAATTCACCAATCTAGATATGCTTCAAGCATGTCCATCAGGAAAACATAAACTTTTAAGCGATTTATAGATAAAATAATTATGCATTCTTGTTTAAGACGAAGTTGGCTTTGGGTTTTGTAACTTGTGACCCATCATAAATAAACTTTATAGTCTTATAGTGACTAAACAAAGGTATATCCATTCTAGCATTTATGTTGTCCTTTGTTTTTCCTTTCATACTCATCACCGTGTTAAAAATATTTTCAAACATGTTTTTTTTAATATGTATGACATCCAGATTATAGTGGAGGAGATTAGTCTTTCAATAAGAAAGATCCAAAAAAATACTTTGATTTACACCAAAATCAAGAAACTTCTACTAACAAGATTGAAAATCAAACACAATGTCATCATACTACAATACCACATCATATAATTTTTCACTCGATGGTATTGGCTGTGCAACATCCCTTTCAACTCTACCAATAAAAAAGTTCTTTCTATTTTTTCTATACTTATGATCGACAAGAACCATCGGTGACAATAAAAATAGATGTTTTACCATAATTTGTTAAGGTCAAGACCTTGTTATTTTTCATATAAAATGGACATGCTACTTTTTCATACTTGGTCTAACTAGAAACCATCTCATACATAGGAAAATCGGTGATAGTTTATATCAAAGATGCCTTCATCTAAAAATTCTATCTCATCGACATATCATAAGTCAAAGTCGTAGATGACCACAACTATTTTAAATCATCAATCAATGGTCATAGACAAACATCAATATTCCTATTTGGACTATTAGGACATGATATGACTGTATAAAAAATATAAACTTCAACCTCATACACATCCTCAGTGTTAAGTTGTAAACTATGAGCGTTACCGACCAATAAGAATAAGAAGTAACAAATGAACAGAATGAATTGAATATGTCAGTACATAACCCATGACATACGTTTCGTGATTCCAATGAAAACCAAGGATGGACCTTTCTAAAATGTTCTCAAGCTTCACCATCAGACGGTTCACCATTAATCTATTCATCACATCATGTGAATGATGTCATGTCATGTTCCTAATAGTCTTTGGAGACATGAATAGCATTTTTCAAGAGTGATTAAAAAGTACTTAAGTTTTATATGTGTGACAAAAGTCCTTCTCAAGCCAATTCTAGGTTTATACCGATCATTCCCACAAGTTTTGCACTCGATCAAATTTTTATTTTCAAGGTATTATAACTTACAAAATTTTGGAAAAATATCAATTTTTTGGTATCCTAGGCCAATGAATTTTATCATAAATTTAGCAACATCGAATTAGATAGTGTGTAATTAATTAAACCATAATCTCATTACAATAATCCATCCTGCATAACCCTTCAAGTGAAACTCGATACATCTTAGAACAATCATTCATTATTTATATCAAACCTATATAGAATATTGATGATAACATGTATTAATTAGTTATGTGAACTAAATAAATTAGCTAACATTGGTTTAACTCAAACTTATTCAATCTATTTTAATAGTATCCTTAAATCATTATCAACTTTCTACAGAAAATAAAATTCCTCTATATTTACCAGAATTTAAAACTTAACAATAAAATTGACAAAATTTGAAACAAATATATTAAATAAGGTATTATTTATTTCAATACAAAACACTAAAGTCACAAAATCAAAATTAATTTCATCAAATTACAAACAAGTATAAGTTTTTAAAATATCAAACAAGTCCTAACATTTACAAATCATACATTCACAAAACAAATTTCCATGGGAAAAAGCTATAAAACAAGTAAACAAACAAACAAACTACATATATTACATCAAAATAAAAAACAAAAAGTTAAAACAAAAAATTGATAGTTTTGCTTGCTTGATGAGTGAAATCCTAAAATGAAATTGAACTAGACTAGGGATGCTGACAAACTGAGTGTTGGGTTGGCTACATTTATGGTGATGAGAGTTTGATTTGTGATAAAATAGGAGAGGGGGTTTGTTGTTATTTGTAGTGAAAAGTAAAGGAAAAAGAAGAAGAAATGAGGAAGGAAGAGAAGGGGGGTCTCTCATTAGTTCATAACTTAAATATTACCGATGAGTTTAGCAGCAAATATTAGCGACAAGTTTATTTCATCAGCAACACTAATTATAACAATGATACATCATTTTTTCTTTTTCCTTTTCGTTTCTTATTTACCCATTGTATTTCTGTCAGTGTACAATGACATATTCCATCGGTAAATTACCCCGCAATTTACCAAAACAATTATTGTCGTTGGTGATTTTGTTTATATTTGCTAATTTTCTGGTAGTGATAGACTAAATCTATATAATAATTTTTTATCAAATTAAAATACACATAAATACAACATATTGACAAAGATGTATATAAAAAATATTTTTATTCCTACAGAGTTAAAAGGATTACAAGCACTAGTTGTTCAACTAAAGATATAGGTATAATTTTAATTTTTTATTATGTTTGGGATTAATTTAACTCATTTTTTTTTATCATATTTGTTGAAAACTATAAATTATAAGTTTCAATAAGATATGTTATGGATATATAGATCAAAAGGTTCTTGAGACAAAAATATATCTTCATATAAAATAGATCTACACTAGATTGCTTCTTATGTTATGTTGCTAGTTAAACTAGTTTTTTTAGCAAAAAAAATAAAAAAATCAAAGTCATAAAGAAACTATTTGAAATTGTCTTTAAACCAAGTTAAGTGGGCAAACTTGAAATCTTTCGACCAACTCTCTACCTAGTCTAGGTTGTAAAATGTTCAGACGTCTTTTTTTCTTGTACAGTTAATGACGCTTGATGGTATTTGAAAACAATTTCTTGATCGTATTGTTGTCTCTCCCAAATGAGGCCAAGTGTAAGAGTTATTAATGAATCATAATCTAAAATGAGAAGATATTAAAGAATTAAGAACTAAATTGAATGAAAATTTTTTTTGGCATATGTAACACATGCGTTACAGTGTGAGGAAGGTCATCACATTATGGTGGCACGTGCGACTTCTCTAAGCTCCAATGATGGCCATCCTTAAAGCTGTTAGAAAGGTCTCGACAAGGTATTCCCACCACAGTGGCATTCGGTGGAAAGAGTGGCTTTAACAATCTTTTTTTTGTTTTTTTCCTCCTTTTCTTTGTTCGTTTTCTGCATGCGACCTTTTAAAAATATAAATGAAGAATTCTTTTTTTTTTTAATGTATGCTTTGATTCTTATTTTGTTAATTGTTATTTTTAATAAAAATTATAGTTCAATGCTACAAAATCAATGCCCAATACACAATGGAATGTGCGTCCAAAACTATTAACACGCTAGGAAGTGTAAAATGAAAGAAATTTTTGAAACAAAAAAATTTGAAAATATGCCATGAAAGAATGAAATTAAAAAATCAAAACTTTAAGGAAAAAAAGAAAAGAAAATGAGAAAATAATGAAAACGACACTTGAAAGCAGCCAAAGAAAGTTGAAAGAAATTACAAAACTTGCCACGTATGAAAACCATTTCGTTTTAGGATTCTTCTTAATGTTAATTAATAGCCTTACTCGCTCACCACTCTATATATATAGACACCAACCAAGCATTTCCATACAGCCCAAAAATCAGAAGCCCCTTTCTTTTCTTGTCAGCGTGGAAAACATAAAACTCACCCTGTATTTGTGTACCCTCTCCTCAATCTTCAAAATTAACCTAGCCCACCATGAGAACCGACATAGATAGCTTCTGGATCTTTGCTTTGGCCTCCAAATGCAGAGCCTTTACACAAGAAAATATTGCATGGTCACTTTTGGTCATTGGTTTAGCCTGGATAGTTGTTACCCTGATTTACTGGGCATACCCTGGTGGTCCAGCTTGGGGAAAATATAAACTCAAAAATACTTCCTTCACAATTTCAAATCCAATTCCAGGTCCCAGGGGATTCCCCATTACCGGCAGCATGAAGCTTATGACCTCCTTAGCACATCACAAGATTGCAGCTGCTGCAGATGCATGCAAAGCCAGGAGGCTCATGGCGTTTAGCCTTGGTGATACTCGTGTTATCGTGACATGCAATCCTGATGTCGCTAAAGAAATATTGAACAGCTCGGTGTTTGCAGATCGTCCAGTTAAAGAATCTGCTTATAGCCTAATGTTCAATAGAGCAATCGGGTTCGCTCCTTATGGTGTCTACTGGCGAACCCTTAGAAAAATAGCTTCTACACACCTTTTCTGCCCCAAGCAAATCAAAGCTGCCGAGTCTCAAAGGCTCCAAATTGCTTCTCAAATGGTGTCAACGTTCAATGACCGAGAAAAGAGCAGTTTCAGCGTTCGTGGGGTCCTTAAAAGAGCTTCACTTAACAACATGATGTGTTCAGTTTTTGGACGCGAATATAAATTGGATTCATTTAATAATGAAGTTGAAGAGCTAAGAGCTCTAGTTGAAGAGGGGTACGATTTATTGGGTACACTTAACTGGAGTGACCACCTTCCTTGGCTGGCAGATTTTGACCCTCAAAAAATCCGGTTCAGATGCTCAAATCTCGTGCCAAAAGTGAACCGGTTTGTCAGCCGAATTATAGCTGAACACAGAGCTCTAACAAGAAGTGAAAACCCAGATTTCGTTGATGTTTTGTTGTCTCTCGAAGGCCACGATAAATTATCGGACTCCGATATGATTGCCGTCCTTTGGGTAAGCAAGCAGGGGCGCGCGCGCGCATACACACATCACACATGAATCTTACTATAATATTTTTGTCCCAGATACGTAACTTATAATTGTTATGTGTGTTCGTGGATGTACATACATATAAATTATTCTGAGCAGCAAGCAATTAATGCTTTTATTTCTATCTTGTACTATGTTGTTGTACATTTGGACTAACTAATATTGCTGGGTTTCACTTTCTCTGTGTGTAGGAAATGATTTTCAGAGGGACTGATACTGTGGCGGTTTTGATTGAGTGGATTCTAGCGAGAATGGTGCTTCATCCTGATGTTCAATCAAAGGTCCACGATGAGCTTTACAAAGTTGTTGGAAGATCAAGGGCCGTTACTGAATCTGATATCACGGCCATGGTGTATCTGCAGGCAGTGGTGAAGGAAGTGTTGAGGCTACACCCACCTGGCCCACTTCTCTCGTGGGCCAGGCTAGCCATCACCGATGTAACCATTGATGGGTATCACGTGCCGAAAGGGACCACGGCAATGGTTAACATGTGGGCCATTTCAAGGGACCCAGAGTTTTGGGAGGACCCACTTGAATTTATGCCCGAGAGATTCGTCGTGACTAAGGAGGATGTGTTGGAGTTTTCTGTTCTCGGTTCGGATCTTAGGCTTGCTCCGTTTGGTTCCGGTAGGCGGACTTGCCCTGGAAAGACATTGGGCATAACCACGGTGACCTTTTGGGTTGCATCACTGTTACACGAGTATGAATGGGTGCCGGGTGATGAAAACAAGGTTGACCTATCAGAAGTATTGCGACTTTCCTGTGAGATGGCGAATCCATTGACCGTTAAAGCGCAGCCCAGGCGTACCTCCCACAAGCCCTCTGTACAGAGAACAACGTCCTAGATGTCTAGTGTGGATCTTAAAAAAAAGGAAGAAACAAGTACGTACTTGGTGACGGGGTTTACAAATCTTAATTAACCCTCGATCCACCATATGATCATGTTATCTTTAGCCTGTCTCTAGGGGGTCGGTTTTTAAATTTGACAGTCGAGTATCAAATATTGTGTCTCTTATTTATATATATATATCGTGACATGTTTCAACTGGTGTAAATACGAGTGAAAATGAAAAAGGAGTTCCGAGTTTCTCATTGTGTCTCAAGAGCTATCATGTATGGTTCCTCGTTATTAATTTAGTTTTTAGAAGCACTTAAATCTCTCTTGGTTTGAGAAATTACCAGCAAATTACAAGCTCGTTAACACATATGGTGCTCAGTTAATTAAACAGTTCGATGTTGACCACAGTTGCGTTTGTCTGTGGTAGCTTCTTGACAAAGGACCTTGACGTATGCTATGGAAATATACCTTTCCTTTTCTCTGCCGTCTTGCGTTCACCGTTTTATGACCCAAATCTTCGTTTCATTCGTCATTTAATTATTCTTGCGGTTTTCCATGGCGTGCTCCATTATGAGTGAGATTTTTCACGAGCTTGGGAAATATTTAAATCACTTATCCAAAATTTAGATGTGACATTGACATTAATATTTGGATAAATTTTATTTTGTTCATGGAATTTGGTGTTTCTATCAATTGCACACCAATTTCTTAACTTTGCTAATTAATTAACCATCAATAATTTAAAAATAATTCTCGGATTAGCCCCGTCCAGTCAATTTATTAAAAAACTTGATGACATTGGTCATTAAACGAGCAAGTTCCATGATATGATCATTATCCAGATAAACCTTGCTAAAAAAATCCATCAAATATTATTTTTTTTAAAGAAAATCCCACGAGAAAAATAGGAAAAGAATGAAAAGAGTTTTTTAAGTTAGATTAAAAAGATTAAGTACTTCAAATCATTTTTATTTTTTGCACATTTTGTACGTTGATAAATTTATTTGTAAAATTTATTAATAATAAACTCATTAATAAATCAGAAATCATCACCAGAGTTTTTTAATAAATTATTTTTGTTTGTGAGGCTGTCAATAATTTTCTTACCGATGAACTATGAAATAAAAACCCATAGAAAATTTCTTTGATAAATCTCATATATAGTTTGAGAGTTTTTTTCACAACAATACTAGCTAGTCAATTTGTGTCATCTATCAATTATTAATCTATATAATTTCAATTTTTAATTAATTCTTGAAAATGAGAAGGATTTACTCTCTCCCCTCATCCCCTTCTTTGGTTTGTCTTTCTGTAGTTCTAGTTTTCTTCATTGTTTTACAAATGGTGGGATGAAACCATGCAGCCGTTGATCATGAGGAAGTGGAACCCTTGGTAAGCCCCTCTGCTTCGATCTTTGGTTCATTTGATATTTTGAAAGAACAATTGATTTTAGGGGTGGTTCAAAACACTTCTCCATTACTCAAACTATAAGAAATTCGAAATTATATATCGTTAATTGACAAAATGAAAAAAATTATAAGTTTTAGATGGTGTTTATATATATAGAAAAATAATGGAAGAATGAGATCAATTATGTTTAAGAATGCAATAATTTTTTAAGGATACACACCCCTTTTTTTTAAAACTTGAGTAAAGGACAAATTTATCCTCAAACTATCTCACATGTTCCAATTGAGTCCTCCATCTATTGATTGTCCGAATTGAGTCCCCCACGCATCCACCTCTTGATCAATCAACTCAGCCGTGATTTATAACCAATGATATGCTCAATAGACATGTAAAGTCACTGTTCCTACCAGGACTTGCAAAAACAATTTCCGCTCAAAACCTTGCTTACAAACGGATACATTTTAGAATTTACATCAAATCTCATAGTCATGTAAATAAGCTTTTAATCACGAAAAAACGCAAACAAATCCGAAATTTGTGCCGCAATTTGGCTATATGCCTATCATGTGCGTATTTAAGGGATCGTTTATTGTAGATCACAATGAGGATTAATTGGTCAAAATCTAAATAAAAAAGAGACTAGTCAATTAAGAAAATTGATAGGTGGAGGATCTAACTGGATGATAGTTGGGGTAAATCTATCTTTTTCCCTGGGATTTTCTTTAAAAAAAACACTATCTATGTCAATTCTAAGAGAAAGAGAGGAACATCCCATGCTTTATGGGTTAAGTATGATTGAAAAAAAAAAAAAAACAGCTTTTAGGGGGGAAGGGGAAATATACCTTTCGTTTTCCGGGAAGGACTGAATTCATTATCTCTCTAAAATGAGCAATCCACGAAGATTCCAGTTAATTATAACAATCACAGCTCAGCTAGACAGGACTCATGACTTAGATTTAACAGTAGTTTTATTTTATTTTTTTGGTAAGTCGTATATTTTAATGGTATGTGATTGTTGTGGTGCGATCGATCTTAAGAAATTGTAATGATGTACGTAGGCGTTTTGTCACTAATCATGCATGAGATTATCCAAAATGTCCTCCAGCTTAATTAATCATCCATACATACATCCATACATCCATACATACATACAAGCATGCAAGATTCGCATTGCCAATTTTGTGCTAGCGGGGCACGGCGGCTTTTGTATGATAATAGTGCTCCCAGTCTTTAAATATATATCGTGTTCCAACATTCGTGGAACAACTTGGACACTGGATTAAGGGAACTTTGTTTCATTAATCCCTGTTGATGACTACGATGCTAGCTAATAATATGTGTTTTTCATTTTGATTTAATTTATAAATATATGAGGGAAGTCTAAATGATTTAATTTCATAAAAGAATTCTAACTCCCAATTCAAAGTTCGATTCACTCAAATCATATCCACTTAATTGTGAATATATATATATATATATAGTTCTTCTAACTAATCGCTCCTCGTCAAAAAAAACAAAACAAAAGGAAAAGAGTGGCTGCGACTGCGTTCGGATTTTTTTTAAACTCAAGAAAACAAAAGATTTTGGAGGCTGCTCCAGCACTTGATCACCAGTAATTCAATAATTTGTTTATTCAATGGTCAACAATTCTTTTACTCTGATGTAATGAAATTAATTAAAGCATTTAAGGACCTGTCCCGAATTGTTTTTTTTATTCTAGACGATTGAAGGACCCTATGAACAT
>Ga0325402_1002697_pt1 | contig 15706 bp, 8 predicted proteins | sample PopdelMetagenome_22_FD_207212 | JGI IMG/M metagenome (GOLD analysis project Ga0325402, IMG submission 207212) | Populus deltoides microbial communities from Bellville, Georgia, United States - Xylem-PdKOR-R3 | ecosystem: Host-associated > Plants > Phyllosphere > Stem > Wood/Secondary xylem... | reverse complement strand
GCCCGTTATCATTAAAGGTGTCGAATTTAACTTTTTCTTAGAACTAAATCTAAAAATCAATTTATTTTTAGGATTGGTGGCTTGATATTAAAGCGTGACCCTCAAAATAATTTTTCAAGTTAAATATATATAAAGTAATTTGTTTTATGAGATATTTTAGATTATTTTTTTTCTCTTTTATATAACCATTCCTTTATTATAAATTAAACTAATAATAGGTGTTCTCGTTACCTTTAAAACTAGATTACGAATAATATTACTACTGTCTTGTATTTAATTTTATTAATAAAATAAATAAAGGGAGATTTGAACTTTAAATTATTTGGTATTAAAACTTCAATATTATATTAAAAAATCATTATAATTTAAAAGCTAAAATTGTTAAATGAGATTTTAAAATATAATTAATATTATTTCTTAACATTTATCTTCTATTTGCTCTTTTTTAGTTTGCCTAAATATCCTTTTGCCGTATAAATATGCTAAAAAGTTATTCTTTTTTTATTTCTTAATTAATTATTTTAGTTTTTTCACTATTATTTTTCCTTCCTTCCCTCTCTAGATATCTATCTCACTTCCAATGCTTTCTCTGTTATTAGTTTTTGACATCCAGATTCACTATTGGAGCATCTAGTAGTCAAGGACTTGCAAGGTTTAATAGTTTTACTTTGCATGCTTGGCTGAGCCTTTTCAGTTTGTTCATGTCTCCTTCTCTTGATTACTAGTTTTTCCTTCCTTAATTACTAGTTTTTCCTTATCTTAGTTTTTCAATTAAAAAAATGGTGCATCAATTTTAGCCAATTTATATGGTTAGGAAGAGAGCTTACCCTTTTCTTAAAGGTGGCCAAAATTAAAGGTACCCTTTTAAAAAAAAAAAAAAAATAGGTATAGGAATAGGAATTAAAGGTCCATATGATAGTTTTTATGTTTTTGGTAAAAAAAAAACAAATGTTAAAATTCATAAACTTGTAACTTAATTCTTAGGGTGCATAAACTTGTACCTTAATTTTTTTTATCACTTGAAACACCTTTAATGATCGAAAAATATGACAGGTAAATAATGCATAATTTGTCTATGTGAAAGACATATTGTTCATGCCATTTAAAAAAAAATATACAGGCAAAAGATATATCATCTATCTTTTTTTAAATAAAAAAAACTAGGCAAACGAATTTGGCCTTCCAAGCCCAAATGATCTTGGATTTTATAATTTCGGGTCAGACACGCATATTATTTTTTTTAGGCTAGTCACACCTATCTTTTTTTTAAAAAAGGAAATGGCCCTAATTTGTTTTTAAATTTTATAATAGAATTAACTTTAAATAAATTTATTCAAATGATATTAAAATAATTATATAATTATGTCACAGTTTTCAAACTAGTTATTTGACTCACACTTCGTTGCGGGTCATATAATTTTTTTCAGTAAAACAAATGAATATGCAAGTTTTTCTAACATGTTTTTGGATATAAAAAATTTTCAATTATAAATTGAAATGATTTTACATACATCTAATTAATTAAAATTAATACTTGATCAAGAAATAACTAAGATTAAGATATTTGACCTCACAATACAAGTCATGTACTCGGTCATGCTTAATAACTTTGTTTCCTATGATAAATATTTTATTCAATTAAATGATTATTTGTGTCAGTAAAATGTAAAAACAAATCATTAATGAAAGCTATTTAAATAAAACTGTGAAGCTTAACCATAAAACAACTCAATGTTGAATAGCAAAAAAAAAAAACCAATCTAATATTGGAAGATAAAAATATATATTTATTTAAAAAAACCAAGACAAACTAGGTGAGCCTCTTAAACACAAGTTAATTTCTAAAACTAGCAATTGTGAAATCTTAAACCCGGGTTCAACCAAGAAGCTTGATTTCAAACCAATTTCATGTTGAATGATGAAATAAAAAAATTAATTTAAAAAAATTGTTAAAGTGAAAAAAAAACAATCAAAAGAATAGAGATTAAATTTGATAGGAAAAAAAAACCTAAGGAGGATGAAATTATAAAAAATTAAATTTAAAAATTATTTTAAGCTAAATAAATAGTAATCAAAAGAATGAGGACTAAATTTGAAAGATAAAAAAATTAAAAGGGGTGAAGTTGAAAAAGAATTCCAATTCTATAAATAAATCAAGATAAAACAAATAGTTATATATAAAAAAGAGAAAAAAATCCAAAAAGAAAAAAATTTGAAGGGCCTCTCTGATATTTTGAAAGGGCATACATGAAAATAAAAAAGGAGAGAAGGAAGAAGAAAAAAGAAAAGGCCTTCAATGCTAAACCGAGCGGCCTTTGGCCACATGCACCACCTCTTTGAGGAGGTAATGCCAAGACGATTCAAACGTTATCATTAAAGACGGTGTTTGACCATCGAACGACCCCTTATATGCCGCCCAAAAGGCGCGAGGGCCATCACTCGCTGATGCGTGCAACACACGTGTGAACAATTTTTTTAATAATATTTATATATTAAATTACACTATTACCCTTAAATCAATTTGATAATTACAAAAAAGCCTAAGTGCAAATACAAAAATATCCCTGAGCTTAAGTTATATAAAATCCACTCTCAAGTGCATGTGAGTTATTCTACTATTCATTAAAAAAAATGAAAACACCCTTGGATGTAAGCGTTTTAAAAAAATGAATTTAAGGGTATAAAGGTCTTTTCCTTGTGCATTACAAAAACAAAATTACCCCATTTAAATTTTAGAATGCCAAATGGACCATTGTGAAATCATTGAATTACCCCTAATAAAATGGTTTCTTGGTTTTTTTAAGAGAAAAACAGGAATTACCCCAAATTCTAAAAATGCCACCTATTTCCTTCGCTTCTTTAACTTTGGTCACATGTCTTTTAATCTCACCCTCCCCTACAAGATTAGCCTAAATTAGCCTACAATTTGGTTCAATAAAAGCTAAAAAAAAAAGAAAAAAAGAAAAGGAATGAAAAAAAAAACATTGTAAAGAATCTGTCCATAATGTCTTGCAATGGGATCCACAATACATTTTTCACAGTGAATACTCCATACTTTAGATTTACTTATAATAATAATATTTTAGCTTTTAGGGTAATATTAACAATTACTTTCTTAATAATTATATATAAACCTAACATGCTTCATTGTTTTTTAAAAATCCCTTATAAAAATTTAATGCAAATAAAAAATATATTTTTTTTAAATATTTTAAATATTTTTCTCATATTTTGTATTTTTTTTGATATTTCGTATAAAAATTATTGATTTAAGATGCTTTTTAATTATTGAAACTTGCTTTTAAAATTATAATAAGTTTTAATTTTAAAAAACAATACTTCTAATGAAAAAAAACATGTTATATATATAAAGGTAACATATGAATGAGAAAACAAAGCTTTGATTAGAGGGATACATTTTTTTACTTTGTATTTCCAACCAATAGAACTTTTTCTAATTTGTTTTCTCATGTTTTGTTTTATAAATCATATTGCTAATAAAAAAGTATTTGATTTTTTTAAATAAAAGAATACATGAATAAAAAAAGAGATTTTTGACTAAAAAATATATTTTCTACAAAATTTAAATCATTGTATTTCTTATGAATATATGTTTTTATTTTCACACAATTAAATAAAAAATTTGAAAAGCTACCCACATCATTAGGTTAAAATATTTACAAGTGCATTTATTTTTTTGCTTCTTGCAATGAAGATCAACTTCTTACTCTAATCTTTAATTAATGTTAAAAATTGTTTCTATGATTTATGAGTTCATATATTTTTCAATTTGTTTTATAAAATGCAAGCATCATCTTTTTAATTTTTCAATTAAAAATGTTTATCTTACCGAAAAACATATCGATAGTGCTAAAACCTTCTAATTTTGTGTAGGAAATTAGCTAGGAATCTTACCAGTAATGTAACGCGGGATGTACTAACTAGTTAGTTGTAACTAAATAATTTGTTTGGATTAACAAATCGCAATCTACACAACATGCTATGTGCTAAAGAAAACTTACAGAATTTGACTCAATTTTAGAAAATTAAGAATTAACAAATCATATTAAACAAAGTGATGACAAAAAAGGGAAGTTTTTCCAAAAAAAATATATTTCGTAAGTCATTTGTGCTTGACCGAAACGATTGGAGTTTAAACCTAAAAATCTATCAAAGACTCAGTTTGTCCAATCCTACCCAGCATGCCTTTTTATGGATTTTTTTGGTTTCCATGAGTCATTCCCACGAACATTTTATACACATGATTTTTTTATGCACACGAGTTTTTCTATTCAGACCATACACCATTTTTTGAACCAATAACATTCTCCACCACCAACATTTTCATCACTTACATGTGTGGCACAACAACCACTATATGACACATCAACTAACAAGAAACCATGGCTGGCCAATGGCGACATCGAGAGCACTAACAAATCAGAGCAACTTAACAACCAATATCAACACTAATTTTTACATGAATGATACGTATTTTTTTGCCATGGAATTGTTTTTGACACTAGGTGTATAAATACACCTAGTCACAAAGGCAAGCAAGCCAGAGCACAACCAAGCCTACAAGTTAGGGAGAAATTTCTAACAAGACAAGTCCCATTTAGCCAAAGACCTTAAAATCCAACTTAAACTAGACTAGGCTATACAATTTATAGGCCAAATACACACTCCATTACCTTCATTTTATTTTTCTTTTTTTGTATATTTTTTTCTCTATATACACATATTGACTTAAGCATCAGGAAATTTCCTATGCCTTACAAGACTTTTTTTTAAGCAAATCAAACAACCACCAATTAAGCCAATCAACTCAGCCATGGAAAGCTTAACATTTTTTCATGATTATATCAGTGGTGTTGTTTATAGGAATTGTTATAACCTAAATTTTGAATTTTTTTAAAATAAAATAAATAAAAAATAAATGAATTAAAAATAATTTGAGAATTGGGCCAAGACGACACAAATTGAAAGTTTGAGGAATAATAAGGATGAATTATAAAATTGAGAGTCAATTTGATAAAAAATTAGAAGAATTGATAAGTTTATGGACTTAATTAAACTATAATTTATTTAATTAATGCAATCAAAGGCTTAATTGAAGAAATACTAAAGCTTGGGGCTAATTTGGGTCAAAATTACAAGAAATTAAAGTACAAGGACCATAGTGAATAGGTGAAGATACCATAGGGGGTTAATTGATTTTTCCAGGGGTAATTTTGAAAGAATTAAAAGTTGAAGAGCCAATTAAGGATTGAATTGATTAAATTAGAAACTAAGGACTGTTTTATAAATGGCATCAAATCCAGAGGTTCACTTGCAATTGATCCAGGGGTGAAATTAAAAAAAAAAGTTTCCATAAGGTCCCAATTGCTAAATGTCAGAAGTTCAGGGGCAAATTTAAAATATCCATTTTAGGTGAAAATGGTGCCGTTTCAAAATAAACTATTCATTTTTTTCAAGCCACCGATTCAACAGAAACTACAGCAGATCATCTGTCATGTCTCAGTTGCCTATGATCTCTCTTACGGCCACGATGTATGTCGTTATCGAGGCACGAACGCATGGCATTCTTTGGCTTTATAAAAGCTAGAGAAAGGCCACAAAGAAGGGAGGATAGAGAGAATGAAAATGGGGAGGGGGATCATATGTAGAGAACAACGAAGATACACATAGAACAGAAGAGAAGAGGGAAAACGAGCAAACACAAGGGATAAAAAAAGAGAACAAAGACAAGAGGCACAAGACAAAAAGACAGAAGAAAAGAACATAGACACATAAAAAAAAACAAACAAAAAACAGAGAAGAAACAAAAGAAGAGAGAGCAGTATTAGCTAGATAGATCCATAGAGGAAAAAGGGAGAGAATAAAGACAAAAAAAAACTAGAAGAATAAAGGGAAGGTCGAGACGGTTGCTATGCTACCAGTTTCTAGCGTCACCCAATCAGACAGAAAGAGCTTCACCATTGTCTTCATCCCCAAGCATCAGCTTCATCTCCAATTGCACCAGGTGAGTTTGTTTTGTTTTCCCCGCTTGCAAAATATAATTACCCTATCACTGTTGCAAGGATGCATGATTAATTCACGCATGCTTGCTATAGTGACTAGCTCGGTCTTGAGCCCGTGACTAGGTCGGGCTGGTTGGATCCAGCCCAACTTGTATGACTAGCCTAAATCCAAACCCTACCCCCCCACAAAAAAAAAACAAAGAACAGCTGAGGTCGGGATGTGCCTAGGCCTCTGGCCCAACCAGCTCAATTTGTTTTGGGTAAAGGGTCTGTTTGGCAAAACACACCTTGATGCTTTACCCCTTTTATTTCATCCCTTTTTGTTTTGATATCTAGCCAAACAGAGCTTTTTGAATATAAAAAAAATCCAAAAAAAGATTTGTGGACCCTTTTGAATTTATTTGTGGGTCCCTCATGTTTTTTTTTTATGATTTCACTGTATGTTTGATTTATGAATTTTACTATGAAATGTAAATCTATTATGCGATACATGCATGTCTTGTTTTATTCACAAAAAAATAAAAAAATAATGTAAGCTTTGTGCTTAATTCATTTTACTGGTTCATTCACTAGTGTCAGAGTCAGGAACACCGTATGTTTTTTTTGCTACAAAATATTTACCAACGCCAAAGTTGGAAGTATCCGTAGTCGAATATTTATTGACGCCAAAGTCAGGAATATTACAAGTAGACCATTGATAGCCTAATACAATAAACCCTTAACAATTTAAGACAAAACCACCAATACAGCCTAGTAGCGTACCTCAGGTATAATGCTTAAGGGGTGATAATATCTTTCATTTTGTGTAACCAATCTCGTACCATAGAATCTCTGGTGATCATTTAGGGTTTTTAGTGACCATAATATTAAGTGGTGACTCCTTAAACAAGACATTTCTCATCCAAGAACAAGATGCTAAAAAATTGCTATTTTTGCAATTTAATTTTTAAAGGTCGTCGCGACGTCGAGTGCGCAAGAACAAAATAAAAGCTTGTTCATTATCTTTCACTCTCCATTATAAATAATTTTTCATGACTAAGAAAACTCTAGGACAATAAAGAGTAATTGATCTCCTTACCACTAGGAACTAGTTCCCCTAGGTCTCTAACAAGTGCAGGTGCTCAACAATGTCATTCTAGCCATACAAGAATAACTTCATACCCTTCCATTCCATCAACATGAAATTCAATAGACAACTCCATTATGTGTACAAGATGCACAAAGATAACTTCAATTCCATAAATAATAAGACAAAATGATATACAAGTATACATAACACTTCAACTCTATGAAGAAGCTTATTTTTTCCATGAAAAGCACTCGTTCATAGATTTTAGCCACAAGTGTAACTATCTCCATCAATCCTCTTCTAACTCGCACTTGTATGTTCCCACCAGATGCAAGATGAGATTACTTCTAAAATTGAACATCATTTCCACCAGGTGCGAGACTCTCCACTTTGTCATATATCATTACATTCATCTCTCCAAAAACCTTATTGCTGAAAAGGCTAATTTAGATAATTATGATGGGCTTATCGATCTTAGAAAACACATACAAAATATTAGAAGCATCCGAGAACTCGTAACATAAAAGAGTGATGGCATGTATAAAACTCTCCTCACAACCTCTCATAGATCTACTAGGGTATGGTATCATAGCCTTGAACCTGGCTTTATCATTGACCTTCATGATCTCTGCATTAAGTTCATCTCTTGTTTTAGCACTGAATTCCAAATATTAGGAAGACCATTTAGAGATTGTGGTTATTGTAAAACTGAAGGGGTTTTTTTTTTACCTAAAAATCCAATTTCGATTCATTTTCATCTAAAAACACCTAAAAAGTTAGAATTGTCAAAAATCAATTTATCAACCTAAAAAACAAAAAAAAAATCCAAAAACACAAAGTTATACTGAGAAAGTTTTTTTTCTCTCAATTAGATTTACTTTTTTAGACAACTTTAAGGTTCAAAAAACATTTCAATGAAAGTTGCTAAACTAACAACTTTCTCTCTCTTTCTTTTTTTTTCAAGTTATTTTCTCTTTTCTCTCTTAAACTCAGAGGCTGAAATATTAAGAAAATGAATTTTTTGACCAAAATTAAAATTGCAAAAGTTATAAAGACTATAGAGGAAAGAAAATGAAAGTAAGGAACTAAACCAAATTTCTTTTAGTGAATTTGAGATTGGTTATGAGATTTCTTATTGTTTAATACTTTGATCTTTTTTTGTCAAATTTCATCTTTCTTTAAGATATTTTGACAGATTAATCATTAATTTAGACATAAAAAGCAAAGTTGAAAAAAAAAGTTTCAGGGTGATTTTTTTTTTCATGGCAATGATGTATTCCTACAATATTTTACCTAAGCATTTTAGTTGTAGTATATGTTGTAATAGATGTTTGTTGGGCCACTAAAGTTATTTTACATGTCTATGATTTAGGTATAAATTTAATTAAGGTTACGCCAAATTTTAATATCAATAATGTAACGGAAGATATAAATTATATATGAATAAAATTGATGAGAAAAAAAATCCTTTACAGCTTATAACCTCAAAACTTAATATTTGAAATATTTTCTCATATATCATTAACAATTTAACGTTTCATTTATTAATGTAACTCACCCAAAATTTATTAATGTACCTAATATTTTTTAAAAATAATTTTTACACCTTTAATAATTTTCATAATAATTAACCTTACAAAATTTTGCATTAATTTTCAATCTTATATCAACGCATCTAAGTATCACGGAAGCTTGAAGGATTTAGCTCATGTAACTCACCCAAAACCAACAATTAATCATTATTTATTTTTCATGAAAAGCCTACAAATCTAGCCCAGCTTATAAATGTAACGTGGTAATCCATTAAATCCATTTGTTTTATATAATGATATCAAAATCTATAAATATGATGATATCTTATTACATAAGTGTCCAACACTACGTGATTAAATCTTTCCTTACACAAAAAGAGAATTCCCCATGTGATGATAACGTTTTTAAAGGAGTAAAAAAAATTTAGTATCCAAGTCATTGATTTTAATGAATTCAATAAGTTTGGTTAATTTAATAATATAATTGTCGTACATATATGACATCGCGGTGAAAAATCCACTCTCATATAGTGTATTCTATTTATCTAGCAAACATGGAGAGACAATGAATTCTTGTCTTTTATCAATGGAAAAATGGAATGGGAGTCGCCACCAAGTATTTGGTCACTAGGAACCCTAACTGGTCTCAGAGATCAGGTACGAGGACTGATTGCGTAAAGAAAATGTATTAGCACCCCAAATACATCTTACCTAAAGTAAGCCGCATTATTTAATTGTCTGATAAAATCTAAAGTATTATTGTATTTCTAATTGCTGGTTTGTCTATGGTTTAAGAAAAGTTATCCTTGATAAGGAGATCCTTATCTTATTGGGTAAAACCTAACTGTTCTAACGTCAACCAAAGAAAATGATTTTAATATTAGGAGTACGTCTTACGTGTAAGTTCGTAATCCCAGATATTAAAAGAAAAAAAATAATTTTTTTGGATTTTTTGAAATGTTGGCCTAGTTCTCATGACTTTAATAAACTGGTTATTAAAACCGAAATGCATGTTAACACATATTTTGAATTTTTTTGTCGTATGAAAATACAATATGACTTTTTTTATTTCTAGACTTGGCCGTATACATGAAAACAAAACATTTTTTTTGCAACATTTCAATGAAAACCGAGTATTTTAATATCAAATTTATATCTTTACAATCACAAAATAAATACACGATTAAAAAAAACACCAATCTCATTTTTATTTATTTATTGGATTGGGTCCAGCTCGACCCATGTGGCTGGGCTGGACCCAGCAGGCCTAGTCGGGTCATTGGCTTCTAATGACCCGGATGGGCAAACAAGAGGTACGTGTGAGCTTCCTCACGCGTGCTTGCTCAGTTACTGTTCAAATGAATTATAATTCACTTGAACAATAAAATGCAAATGGAAATGCATGTATAAAGACGAGGAGAACAAACCTGGAGGCGAAAACAAAGTCGAAGACGATGGTAATAGCGTGCTCTAGACAACGCTTCCATCTTTCTTCTTTGTGTGTTATTGATTTTTTCTGTTCTCTCTAGTTTCCTTACTTCTTCGTTCGCTCGTTCTTGGTTCTCTGCTTTCTTGTTTTCTTTATGTCTCTCCTCTATATTTTACTTTTCGTCTCCCTCTCTCTCTACTGGTTTCTTTCACTTTGACTCTCTGTTTTTATTGCTCTAGTTCTTCTCTGGGTTCTAACTGCCTTTTTTTTCTCCTCTACTCTCTTCTCCCCTATACTCTCTCCCCTCCTCCTCCTCCTTCTTTTTTTTTTCTGCCCCCCTCTGTTCGGTCCCTTCTCTGGCTTTTCTAGCCAGAGAAAGCATGTGTTTTCCTTGATAATAAAGACATTAAGGACCATTATTGCAAGAGTAATGGTAATGGACGGTGATGGCAGGGGCGTACGTTTTTTCTCTGGTTTTATAGCTGAATAAATGCCATACGTTTCAGTAACGTATTGCATCGTGGGCAGCTGAGGCTAATTGTTTCTTTCTGCTGAAACGACTTCCCTAGTGTAATGAAGAAGGTGATGAACAATGTCTTTTGAAACGATGCTGTTTTGAGATGTGAAATGGCCATTTTTAGTTTGGTTACCCAAATTCTGAAATTTTGTAGTCAAGTCCTTGGATAAATTGTAATTGGACCCCTGAACTTTAATTTCTTCCAAATAAAGCCGAAATTGACTAAACAATTTTTCTTGTAATCGAACCCTCTATAAATTCAATTAAACCTTCAATAAAATTTAATTGAGTCCATAAACATCTGATTTTGGACTTTTCTTCTTCAAATTAAATTTTCCTTGTCAACAAGGCTTTCATCAGTAAAAAATATACTGTAAAATTTCAATCCTTGTATTTTATGAACCTTCTCAACCAATTTCTAGCTATTTTATGGGCATTTCAGCATCCTTTTCTCGCTGCTATTATTTTTTGGATTTCTTCCGAATATCTTTTGATATATATTTTTTATTTTCTCATTTTTGTGCGGGAACCCAAAAATAGGTAACAACATGATTATAAAAAAATTCAAGGAAAAAAAATAACAATGGCTAATCGAGAAAAATGAATGTTTGTCAATATTATAAAAAGATACTCTTTAAATTTTCTTAAAAGGTCTCAACAATCTCATTTGGTTACAAAGCAAAAATTTAATGAGAACAAAATAACCTCATAAAAAGAAAAAAAAGAAGCTTAATTACCAGCAAATCAAACGCTGGAGGACAGATTGAAAAAAAATCAATTTAAAAAAAACAAAAAAAACTATATTCGAGTTAGCATGTCAAATTTGCAACCAGATTGTGAGGTTAGATAACCTCATATAAAATAAATTGAATAAAACAATGGAAGTCAATTATTAAGCAAACTAAATAATAAAAGGAAAAATTGAAGAAAAAAAAACCCAAGTTAACCCGGGTTAACCCAACTACCCGCACCCTTATGAGATCATAATAACTTAATAGAAAGGAAAGTGATAGAAATCACGAAGTCGAAGGCCTAATAATCTAATGTCGAATGATGAAAATGAAAAAAAAATCAATTTAAAAAAATATCGATGACAAATTAAGGTAATCTTCAAAACTTGTAACTTGAATTATGAAACCAGGTTAACCCATAGAAGACAAATCTGAAATAATTATGAAGTGAAATTCTCAATCATTCAAAACTAAAAAACACAAAATAAATAGCAATTAAAAAAATAAGAAAAAATCTGGTATAAAAATTAAATGAAATAAAACAATGATGGATGAATTTGAAAATGAAATAAATCAAGAAAATGATAAAAAAAAAAACATGGCAATCAAAATAATGAGGACCAAATCTGGTATAGAATTAAATAAAATAAAATTAAATAATTCAAGATAAGGATAAAAAACCAAAAAAAATAGCAATCGAAAGAATATGGACCAAATATGATAGATGAACAAATTAAAGGAGGATGAAATTGAAAAATAATTTTAATTTTAAAAATTATCTCAAATAAAAAAATAACAATCAAAAGAATAGTGATGGAATTTGAAGGAAAAACTTATCAAGGGAGAGAGAAAATAATGAAAAAAAGGTTGTTATGCCAAACCAAAGGTTCATGAGCCACATGCGCTAGCCTGAGATGAAGGGTCGATAATGACGATTCAAATGACACCCTAGAAGTCGTTGTTAGGCCACCGAAAGAAGCCTCATGCATTGCCTAAATGGCAAAAATGTCTCTTATCCGTTGACATTTGCGTTGCATGCGCCAACCATTTTTCTTATAAAATAATATTTATATTTATTAAAATACCAAATTGCTCCTATTTTAACTTGATTATAACAAAACAAAAAAAAAAGTTGAAAATATAAAAAACCTCTGCACCCTTGCTTAATAATTTTTTATTCAAAGTGTAAGTATGTCATTTCATCATGCTTTAAAAATAAAAAGACGAGTAAGCCCCTGGATGCTAGTTTTTTTTTTTAACTTTTAAAGGTAATTAAATAATTTTACTATGCTAAACAAATACAAAAAATCCAATTTTTCCCAGTTAATTTGGTAATGACTAATGAGTCATGTGAAAAAGACCTTGTTATCCCATCAACAAGGCCTTTAATTTTTGTAGAGAAGGGAAATATCATCATTATATTGTTTCAATCCATAATGTTTTATGTCCTCATCTACATGAAAAATTGATTTTTTTAGGTTTTGTTTAATTTAAGAATCCTAAAATTGATTTTTTTTTCCCACATTAACATAGTCGACAAACTTATTTCCCAAACTAGCATAGTTGAAAAAATAATTGTCACTTTAGCACATAAACAATGGTTGCATATGTACTGCATGCGTGACCACCTAGTTAAGTATTTTGAAGACAATTTCCCTTTCTTTTCTTCTCTCATTACTTTTTTCTTTCTTCCCTTGCTCCTTCTTCCTAATGGCGTAGCTCTTAACTTAAGCAAGATGATCTCTTTCTCTACCATTAAAAAAACTATCTCTCTCTTCCCCATGACAAACCTCACTTTTCTCTCTCTTTCAGCTGTGAATTCTCTCTTTCGCTATCCACCCATGACAACCACCGATTTCTCCCTATCGTCATTGCCATCACCACCCACAAACACCCCATTTAACCAATTTGAGGTATATTCACCTTCCCCTTTATTAATTTGTTATTTTACTTGGCTAATTTATGAATTTTCTAGGATAAGGGTTTTAGGGTTTAGGTTGGGGTTTTTGTTTATTTTGCTTAATTGAACTATAATTTGAGATTCATTAGGTATAAAATTAGTTAAGTAAGTGTATCCATTGTCTGATTTGGTATGAAAAATAAATGAATTATGTTGTGTTGATTATGTTAGTGTTAGGGTTTAGTTAATGATTTTGTTAATTTTGGATTTCTTAATGTAACTTGAATAATTTGCTATATTGAAAAATTAACGTTGTGTTTTGTTTTGATTTTCACAAAACATGTCTTCTATAATGTGAATTCTATGTTATTATAGTGGTAAAATCATCGATAATAATAATAATATCATTTACCATGGAGGAAATACCGAGTTATGTAGCTTAGGATTAGATAGTTCATTTGATGAATTTAAAATTTTAGTTTGTGAAGGAATTTGGTGGAATTTGATGTTACTATTACTTGGAGGATGTTAGGCGGGGGCCATCCGAATTGTTTTGTCGGTGTGCCCATTACTAGTGATATAGGTTTTAATGCAATGGTTGGGTTGATCACTGTAAATTGGTTGTAAATACTAGAGCTTCATTTAAGTAGAAATCCAAAAGTATGAAACTTTTCGAGTTTGGAGTTGACTCGGGTCCTAAGTTACAATTAAATGACTACAAAATCATCACATGCAGCAGATCCATCTAGAACAATTAATGATGCAATGAATCTAACATCAATTCAAGAAATGATACACAAGGAACCTTGGTTGGGTATGGTAATAACTCCATATTGTTATGATGAATCTAAACCGAGGATGAGGAAGATGATTGCCATGTTGACAATGTAGCTGAGGAAGAAAAGCAACATAAGCCAACAAACCAAACAATAAGACCCCCTATTCTTGAATTCAAAGATGCTAGTAGGTCTACTTATATGATGAGTTTTGATTGGGTTTTGAGTCGTAGGAATTCAAGCTTAAGTACCGAGTTAGAGGTTGGACAAATATTCTGAACCAAGGTTGATTTAACTAATGCAGTTAAGTGGTGACATGTAAAAAAATTCACTTCACTACAAAGTGAAACGTTCAACCACAACTTATGTGCAGTTACAATGTAAGTATAAACCATCATGTCAATGGTATTTGCGTGGGAGATATCACAAGAATTCTGATTCATTTGAGATTTCAGAATTGAAAGAGCCCTATATATGTCACAATAATTCTATTACTATGATGTTTATCATTGTCAAAGCTGAAATAAATATTAAATTTGCAACCATCCAGGCAACTATCCATAAAGATTTTTTGTATAATATATCGTATAAAAAAGCTTGGTTAGCTAAATAGAAAATATTAGAGAGGTTGTTTAGATCATATGAGAAGTCTTTTCAAATGCTGCCTAGGATGATATTAGTTTTGAAAGAATCAAATCTTATTGGAGATCGCATATTTACATAGCTGTATTCGCATATTAAGTTAAATCTCTACATGTCTTGGTACATAACACCACCATGGAAGTATGTTATGAGATTTCCACTTGACATTTTGTGTTAGCCAACACTTAATTCAGATAATTATAAGCTTTATGAACCAAGATATCATAAATTGGTATGTATGGATTAGTTTTTTTAACATGTAATAAAAATATTATTTATATCTTATAAATGATAATATAATCTTTTCTAATATATTAGGTGAATTTTTTAATATGCAAGAGTTTGAGAGTTGCGATCGCAATTCATGATGCTACCACCTATATTGTGCACTGTGCTTTCAAAACTTGGTTCTCATTGTACTGTTCTTCAATTAACAAGGTTGGGAAGGCTTAGGCTTTGGACAACAAAATAGAGGAGGATAGCCGTGTTTATCATGCACGATGACAACATGCTCATGGTTCTAATGGTGCATGCTTATCAACATGTTAATTTGTAAGATGTTTATCTATGTAATTTAACTAATTTGTAATTGAATTGATATTGTTTACTGTGATGAATTATTTGGTGTTAAGATTAAGTTTTTTCTAATTATAAATTTACCTGCTATAAAAATTAGGTGATTTCGTTGGCTTGAACTATAAATGTTGTTTTTATGATTTTGTAAAACTGTGTTTTTATCGGGCAGGAAGCTGAAATGGCTGAGACCGGCAGCGTGGTAGGTTTTAATTAGTTACATATATACTACATACACACGATTACTTATTATAAATTTACTATGGCCTCATTTGTTTGCTGGAAAGTAGTTTCCTTTTGAAAAGTGAATTATTTTCTTATGTTTAGTAGTGTAATGAAAAATAAGTTGGAAACTATTTTTCAGTGTTTGGTTATGTCATGAAAAAAGAGCTGGAAAATAACTTATTAATGTTTTATTTTTCTCAAGTTTATTAAAATAATAAAGAACAAATCTTATAAATTAAAAAGTTGAATGATAATGAAATTGAAAAAAAATATAATTTCATAAATTATC
>Ga0325402_1002696_pt1 | contig 15707 bp, 13 predicted proteins | sample PopdelMetagenome_22_FD_207212 | JGI IMG/M metagenome (GOLD analysis project Ga0325402, IMG submission 207212) | Populus deltoides microbial communities from Bellville, Georgia, United States - Xylem-PdKOR-R3 | ecosystem: Host-associated > Plants > Phyllosphere > Stem > Wood/Secondary xylem... | reverse complement strand
TAAGAAAAAAAAATTAATTACACAAAATGATCCAAAAAAATAAAGGTGAGAAAAAACATTAGAGAGATAAAAATTTTAAATTAGAGGGTTTAATTGAATTGAAAAATAATTTTAATAAAATAAAAAATAAAAAAAATGAAGGTCAAACTAGAAAAAAAATAACAGAAGTTTTGATTGAAGGATGAAATTAAAAGAAAATAAACTTCAAAAAAAGTGTCAAGAACAAAATTAGAAATTTTAAAAGATGAGGACCGAAATGAAAAACCAAACATATAAGAAATTGCAATTGAAGAACTAAATTGAAAAGAATAAAAACATTTATAAAAGAAAAAGAAACAAAATAAGAAATTAATAGAACGAAAACTGAAATTGAAAAGTAAGAAATAAAGAGAATAGTGGTGTACATTACATGTTCAAAGAAAGAAAAGAAGGGGGGATCAAACAACCACTGGCAATAATCGAATCACCATAAGATATCACGTGTGACTTCAAATGAAAGTGGATACGACAACATATCTAAGAAGACAACAAACGGCTAGTTACGTCCACCAAGTGGCATCACACGTGCTACCTGCATGGCAAGGACGCCACACACGTGCTAAGACATGATGAGCACGCTCCAACAGCTTTAAATATAAAAAAAATTCAGAAAAAATATAAAAATACCGTAAGATCTCTCATAACCCCGACAATTACATAAAATAACTACATAAAAGTATAAAAATACCTCCAGATGCCAAGCTTATATTATCTCTTCTCCAAGTGCCAAGCTTATATTACCTCTTCCAAGGTTAAAGATATATTTACATTGTATAAATAAAATCTATAAACCTCAAAACACCCCTATCCAACAACACAGGGTAAATTCATATTTTTACTACAAAAAGATTTATGCAAAGTTAAAAAAATCCTTGATTAACAATTCTATGTTTTGTTGACCTTGCAGGCAAAAGACTATTATTTCTATATTTTGAAACAGAAAGCACATTCTATGTTTTGTTGACCTTGCAGGCAAAAGACTATTGTTTCTATATTTTGAAACAAAAAGCACAGATAATTTTATTGTAGCCAAAGATATATTTTACTATGGATTTAACTCCAATAAAACACCAACACTGTTTAGTTTTTTAGGTAAAAGTTTAACCATATCCAGAGAACTAGAAGCAGTCTGGGTTCAGAAAGAAAACTCCAAATAAAGGGGCTGGACTCCCTTGGTGATACGGGAAGGTAACAAAGTAGTTAATGTCTAGTCGAGCGTAGATCAGAAGACTTTTTGGCACGAAACTAAGGGAAACAGGCGTGAAGAGGCGGCCTAATGCAACCTTTTTCTTCGACGGCAACAGAGCTCCAAGCCCGTATATTCATCTTTGTGCCCACCCGTCATCTAATTCTGGAGGTCAAACAAATATTTGAGTAGTTTTCTTTTTACAGGCCCTCCATTCCAGTATGGATGTATAGATTGATGCTTCTGGTTTTGCAGCACGTCCCCGCTTTGTGTTCCCAAGTGAGGTGGACATCCAAGAATTAGAAGACTGGGGCAAGCCTTTACTTTATTGCTTAGCTGTAACCCCCGCGGTCTGCAACAGCATCTCAACAGTTGGGAACAAACAGAGAAAGCAGCCAAATCTTGCTCATAAAACATCTCTGCTCCCGAAAACCTTTGAATGAAATCTAAGCTTCTCTCCATACTATGAAATGAATCGTTCCGGTCCAAAAAAATAAAAACAATTCCCAGCACAGCAATGAGTAGCAGCCAAGTAGCTTGGTCCGTGCCAAGACAGTAATTGAAAAACAAGTGAGCTACACGAGATTTATCAAGCTGTTACACCTCAAAAAACAAGGATTAACCCAAGCACAATGTCAACTTCGACAACCACTTATTGAGGTCCTGCAAATTTGCCCATCATCTTTGCAATTGTAGGAGCTACCTTGGGGTTTGCTTGATGCTTAGCAAGATTAGCTGGGTTCTTCATTACTGCAAAATGATCACCCACGAGCATGAGAAACATTAGCAAACATGTAAATTAGAATTCTACATTAAAACATGTAAACAACGTTTTGTAAGTTACTAATCCTTGTTTCTTAACATCCTTGCATTTAGTTACTCAGGCACATGTTTCATACAGATATCTTTATATTACCCTGGCTAGAGGAACATGATTACATGAATACCCTCACAATAGACAAACCAGAAGCAGCTAATCCGTCAAGGTTAAAATAAAAACCGACAACAGAAAACAAATAAAACATAATTAGGCGGAAAAAAATTCTACCATCTTGAAGTGCAGCCATGATTTCTGGATCACTAAATGCGGCCATCAATTCTGGGTCCTGGCCAAACACAATAAAATACACATCAAACAACAAGCACAAAACCATAGAGTATTCACTGGCTAAGGGATTTAATCACGAACATTATGCCCTACAAAAAAGCAAGTGTAGAAGTGCATGTGAGTATCAGTGTGGGTGTGGGTGTGGGTGTGGGTGTGGGTGTGGGTGCAGGGAATGTGATCTTATCATTTAAAGCAAAATGCATGGCCAATTTTATTTGTATTTGGCAAAAAACAAGAAAGTGTTTTTTTAGAAAGAAAATAAAGCCAAAGTTATTTGTCTTCGGCAGCACAAAAATATTGACAAGAATTTCTAAACATCAAACAATTAGCATATACTTAGAAGCATCTTAAATTACTTTTGTATATGATATAAAATGGCCAATTAGCAACGAGTTCCATGACACTTACATTCAATATTTTGCTAAAATCAACATTTCCAGGCATCCCTCCTGGCATGGCACCGGGGAAACCTCCAGGCATCCCTCCTGGCATGGCACCTGGGAAACCTCCTGGCATCCCCCCTGGCATGGCACCTGGGAAACCTCCAGGCATCCCCCCTGGCATGGCACCTGGGAAACCTCCCGGCATCCCACCTGGAAAACCACCTGGATTGCCTCCAGGTTTTCTACTGGAAGATGACTGCTCTTGCTTCTTGGCCTTCTCATACTCAGCCTTTAAACAGGAGGAAATAAGTCTAATGATGACAGCAAGCTAAAATGTCAGGATGATCATGATCATAGTTACCTGAGCTTTAGCACGACGGCGTTGCCTCTCACGCTCAGCTTTTCTATCCCCCCTCTCTTTGTGTAGCCTTTCATACTTCCTGCGGTGTTCCTCAATCCTGTGTGCATTTGGTTCAACCTGTGTAATATAGCAGTTGCAGTGAGATGGCAAAAAAATATTATGCAATACACCAATAAGATTTTCTTTAGCAATTCAGTCATGAACTTAAAAAGCAAGCAACCACACATGTATCGACTTATTTTATGAAGGCAGGGCCAAGTTCCTAATTTACTTGGTTTGGTAAAACTCATGCCATTGAAATTAACAATTCTGAAAATAGAAAGTGTCAGCTGCACACGTGAGTCCTAAAGATAGACTGACTGTCATACGTGCATTAATCTACAATTATTAAATGATCTGGACAGTGAAACAATCCCACTCCCAACCAAAACTTCAAATTTTTGTTCTTAAAATTAAATAAAGGGTAATCTTATTTTACATCACATTTATCTATTCAAAATAGGGAAGGCAGGAGAATCTCCTGCTGTATGCCCCCCCATCTCTTCCCAAGTACATTCAGCAAGAAACGTAACATGTGACTAGCATTTGTCAACTGTAGCTGAATATCAAGCATTTCATATGCATAGAGAACAAAATGTAACAGGTGATATTATACTGCATTTGAATATCTATCATTTCATAAATAGTTTCCATTGCTTCCATCATTTTAAAATTTGACATTACAGGAAAAACAACAAAAGGTACAAAACACGCATTGGGGAGAGAAATATAGAAAGAGACCTTCTTAAGTACAGCACTTATCTCCTCATCATAATCTAACTTCGATGCCAGGTGAAGATCCTTGGCAGCATCTTCCCACTGACCGAGCATTGCCTGTGCCATGCCACGAGACTTGTATCCCTTAGCTGAATCCGGGTTAATCTGAAATCACCATTAAATTTATAAGTAGGATAAACTTCACCTCAAAGTATCCCTTAATACAAAAACATGATTAGATTATATACAGATGTCAAAAGAGTAAATAAATAGGGCAGACAACAACCTCAAGAGCTGCATTAGCATCCCGGATAGCAGCATTGGGCTTCTTCATTTTGATGTAAACAGTAGCTGTAAAGCATCACAAGTTCACAATATTAACAACATAGAGGAAATTGTACAAACAAATCTCATTCATACAACTTCCATAAGACCAACAGGAAACCTTACAAAAAAAAAACAATGATAATGTACCTCTTGTGGCATACATGATTGCTGATGTAGGATTGAGAGAAATTGCTTCTGTCAAATGTTCAATCGCTTCCTCAAGTTTGCCTGCACAGCATGAAGCACTAAATTGCATACACAAATCTCACCATAAAACCAATTTAAACTACTACACAAGCACGCATGTAATCAAAATTTCCACATGTTAAGGCATGTGAGCACTTGGACGCTTGTATATCATACCTTGAGAGAGAGCTTCCATGGCTTTAGCCTTGGCCTCTTGAGAAGCATCGCGACATTCCTCTGTAACCTCTACCGACGGGTCTCCCATCTACAAACAGTCAAGTCCATCATCAAGGAAAAAGAAAAACTAAAAAGCAACCAATACATACCGTACTACAGTTGTTTTGAAGAAATAAAAGTAAAGCAGTACCTTCTGTGGAGGATCATTATCAGGGTCAACAGTGTCGCCTTCGAGCTCAAGATCGGATTCAATAATCTCCTCCTCCTCCTCTTCGACTTGAGGTTCTACTTGTGACTCTTCCTTCTCCTCCATTTCTTCATCACTCTCCTCGACAACATAGCTCTTCTTGTGAGCAGAGGCGGGGAGCTTAGCGCCGAGACTAAAAGAAATGGTATCGGAAGTGAGAGAGATAGGAAGCGAAATGATTCAAATAATTCCGTGATTATTAGTATGATTATTTTTATACCTTTCGAGGTAGTCGCGGAAGAAGAAAAGGGAAGGATCGGCGAGGATGGATGGACTGGATTTGCACTGTTCAATAAATTGCTTCAATTCTTCTACTGTTGTTGCGTCCATCCTTCAGATGTTTTTTGCTTTTGGGAGAGAGAGAGCGCGTGTCGAGGGTTTTTAATTTATGCGTTTCTTTCGAAATGGAAATGGAAAGCAGCTTGTTTGTTTTTTCATTATTATTATTATTATTATTATTATTTATTGGGTTTTTCTAGTAGCTTCTAACTATAATTGGATAGGGATCATCTGAAGGGTGTGCGCGGGCCTACTGTATATCGATGGTAGCATTTGATGAAGCTAGGCCCGGTTAGTTTTTGGAGATAGGCAAAGCCCATTTCTTAATGCACCTATTTCCTTCTCTCTTTTTTCCTTGTGAAACAGCCACCTGTTATTGTATTTAATTTAATTATCAATTAATAAACAAATTAAATTAAAATGTTTATAATAGATATAATTCAATTTATTTTATTTTATATATTACCCTTTCACCTTCATTTAATTCAAACACCATAAATTTGATCCATAAATAAAAAAATTAGATCGATTTAAAAAACTTTCTTAAACTTGGATTTTTTTAAGACAAAAAATTCAAATTACCTCCATGAGACTACTATTTAAAAAAAATATTTTAATTTATTTTTAAATAAAAAATACTTTAACAAAAAAAACAACTATTTAACCTCATAATATGAAACTCAATGGTAATATTAATATAGGTCCTGAAAATCATTTCCCTGAAAGTGACAAAGAAGTGAAGGCTTTTCTGCCCAAAAGCCGATGAACAAAACAAGCAATGTCTTTGAACGACACTAATCATTACTCAAAAACTATTAAGATGCGCCTTCTCAAAATGTTGGAAAATTGATTTAAAAAATATTGTTAATTGATATATTTAATATCAAATTAAACATAGAATTCACCTATATTTTGGAATTAAAATTTTATTGGAAATTTTTCTTCAATATAAATACCATTACTCAAAAACTATCAAGATGGGCCTTCTCAAACAAGGTCTAGGAATATGCAAAATGGTTGAAAATTGATTTTAAAAAAATTGTTAATTGGTTCATTTAATATCAAATTAAACATAGAATTCACTTATATTTTGGAATTAAAATTTTATTAGAAATTTTTCTTCAACATAAATACTTTGATATACAACATCTATATATCTAGAATCAATATGTGAGTAAATAAAAAATTAATCTCAAATAATTTTTAATTGGCAAACTTTTCTAAACTCAAAAAACTCTAATTTCTCGTTGAAAATTTACAAGATTTTTTTATAAAATTAGAGCCTGAGAAGTTAAAATTGAGAAGATATGGCATCAAAGAGGAGGAAAATGCTTTAGATTAAGTGGATTTGAACTTAAGTCAAACACGCTTGGCTCTCGTGGCTCAGTGTAGATTAATTTTTTAATCTATAAAAGATTTGGTTTTAAGGTAAAATTGTTAGGTTTTATTTTGTTTTATGACCTATAATTGAGGGTTAAAAACAGTGGGAATTAATTTTGGTAATAAAAAGATTAATTTTCCAAAATTATATATAAATAAGGGTAGAAAGGGAGGGAGGTTGTTTGGTACATTAACAATCAACTCTTCTGCCTTCTGCTTTCCTTCTCTTTCTATCGTCATTCTAAGGCTTTAGGTTCTTGTTTCCGCTGAGAAAATTGAAATCAGTTTTTAATTCTATGCTTATACGTATTAAATTATATCGAGTTTAATTAAACATTAAATGTAACACAAGCACAAAACTCCTTCATGATAACCATGTAGACTCAAGCCCTTCACATAACTACAATTTATTTTCCTATTCCAATTGAATTCGGAGAGCTACATGCATATCCAGTTGAGGATGGTTTTTTCTTTCTTTTTCCTGTCACATTCCCTTGAATATAAAACAGATTAGTGTAAATCCTGATAGATGTAGCTTAACTGGTCAGGTTCTGAGTTTGCTCCTCAAATGTCACTAGTTCGAGTCTCATGAACCTTAGGGTCACTAGAGGCTTATATAGTCATTAACTTCAGGGCCCGTGGAATTAGTCGAGATACACGCAAGCTGGTCCGAACACCCATATTAATCTAAAAAGACAAACTAATGTGGCAAACTACGCGTGGTGTAGAAACAAAACCTATTGTCACAAAATAACAAATTTGAAGCCAAGAAACATTCAGACGCAAATGTTAACATGCAAATGTAACAGGCATCATAAATCAAGTCTAACATAATTTGAATTTATTAAGAGGGAGTATACGATAACGATAATGCTCATATCAATCCAGAGAAAGAGATGCGCAAAAAAGCCCTGAATGGAGGAAATATGGCTCTCTATTACATGAATGCTCTCGACATTATTTACGCTGGTAATTCTATCCTGATGGTTGTGAATAACAAATTACAGACTCGGATCGCCTAATGCAGGAGAGACGCGACCAATAAAACGAGCAAGCCTGAAAGTCCAGTCGACAATGACATCCTGCTACCACCATTCTTTCCATCGTTTCCAGGAACTGCTGTAAAGGTTAAACAGAGGCATTAATGAAGATGGATTGGATGGAAAACTACCATAGCCTACACAGAATTGAAATGATTTAACCACTACTGCGCAATGACCACCAATCCTTGAGGGTGCCAATTTTGCAGTTCATCGCTATTATATTCTCGGAAGCGTGTTCACAGAGGGTTAGAGAGGAAAAGGAACGAACATGTTGAATACAATCAACAAGGCAGCAAATATGGTTTATATATAACAAAGTCATTTAATAATTCTTCTAACGTGCATCAATATGCCATTCAAGAATATTTTACCCTTTTTTGTTTTCTATCATCCTCATAAACTATCAATGACTACCAAAATAGAGCCAAAATATGAGGTGTTCTCCCTGAAAACGTGTGTTTGGTAGCTATGAATTAGGTGTAAATTAAAGAGTTGTTGGAAGATGTACTAAAGATTATTTTTTAAAATATTTTTTTGTTTAGAAATATATTAAAATAATATAAAAATATAAAAAATATTAAATAAAATAAAATGATATTTTAATTGTAGTTTGGAAATGTGATGCAAAAAATTTAAGTTTTTTTTATTAAAATTTAATTGTTTTATATGATTTGGATTGTTTTAATATATTAATTTTTAAAATAATTTTTAAAAATAAAAAAATATTATTTTAATATATTTTAATATAAAAAAATATTTTAAAAATAACCGCGAACACATTTGCAGACATGTAATTAAAAATACAGGCGGAATTGGTGACGCACCAAAAGAGCACGCTAGGCATCATCATATCGACTCACCCTTACATTACAATATCCTAAAGGATTCAATTATGACACATTAATTCAGCAGTCAAGTAAGCACGGTTTTTCACCAAAAACAGCCTAAACTTTGAAGTTTGAAGCGACTTTTCTAATCAATTAGGTAAAGAACAGAAACAGCCTGCCACCAGAATATCATAATCTGATATCCCCGGAACATGATACTCAGATATTGATATAAAACCTAATTTTTACTTTTATAGTATCAAGAAAAATAATAATTATTATTATTATATTTACCTGAAACAGTTGGCGTTGGAGCTGAAGCTGTAAAAAGTAAGCAAGGAAAAGAAAACAATTAGTTTCGTGTTCAAGAACGTATATTAAAAAAAATAACAATCGAGAAAAATCGGAGGCGGCCACCTTGATGTGAAAATAAAAATGAGAATATCAAGAAAATCTGAATGACCATAAGTTGAAAGACGAGAATTAATATCTACAATCTTTAATTTTCTGTTTATCAGAAACAAAATTAACATAGTTTTAAATCAAATTGCAATTTCTTGAACCCCAAAGGTTCAAAACCATCAACCACCCTAAGAAAAAAACAACGTGAATCAGACCAGTAAAAAAATCTATCAAGACTCAGAATCCACAATACCGCTGCAACTAGTGAGATCAGTGGTGACACCGCATCTCCGGCTGAGCATGAGAGCCTGAGTGACATTTATGCCCAAACTCGGAAACAAAGTGGGGTCGTTATAGAGTTTGCAAAGACAAGGAAGCTCATTTGCAACCGCTTCTTTGATGGAGTTGCAGCAGCTGTCTGGTGGCTGGGTTGTGGTGCTGAGGTAGGCTTGACATGGTACTAACTTAGATGCACAAGAAGTAGACTGGTCTTGTGCTCTTGTTAAGGTTGTCGCGCTTGAAAAAAAAACTACAACCATCATCGCCAGAATAGAAATCTTGAGAGAAGAAGCCATTTCCTTGTTTCTTTTTTACTGCCTGTGAAGAGAAACTGATTAATTTCTTGGTCTATGTATAGCCTGCCGTTTGGAACTTCGGATAGTTTCTTAGTCGTTAAAGAAAGTAGGAAAAATTAATGATAAAAGAAATTAAGAGTGAGAAAATTAGACACCCACATGACCTCAATGGGCGTCGAAACCACGCTCTTCTGGAATACGTAACTAATATAAAAAAAATCTCAAAAAATATTATGTTAATATATTTTTAAATAAAAAATACTCTTAAAATATACATCATTACAGTACCTAACACACATGTAGTTTAGAACTTGGAACCAACTCACCCTCTTTGATTTTTCTTGGTGCGACCAAGTGAACCCTTTCCGTGTAAAACAGTTCCACGACTTTAAAATCGTGCAAGGAAATGTTTTCCTTACAGGAACATATCAGCTTCAAAATAAATGCTGGGCAAGGCAACTCATGCCTTCAAGTTTATTTGTTTTTATATTTTAAATTATTTTTAAAAGTTTTTAAATTAATTTTTTCATAATTTTAAATCATCTTGATATATTAATATCAAAAATAAATTTTAAAAAATAAAAATAATTGTTTTAATATATTTTCATACAAAAAAATATTTTAAAAAACAATAAAAAAACTCAGCTTTTCAACCAGCTGAAGTAATTTTAATTCAAATTATTAGTTCTACTTCTTAAAAGATATCAAATTTTAAGAAGAGGGAGGTTAGAGTATTTATTATTATGCTAATACAATTACTCTAATTTCTTGAGATGATAGTCGAATTATACCAATGAAAAAATAACATAATATTTAACCAGCAAGCCAAACTTTCAAAGATTTTAAATAATTTGGTCAAACCAAACAACCCAAGTCTTCCCTTTTATTTACAATAATTTTAAAATGTTGTTCCAATAGTTAGTAGTTAAAAAGATCTTTATTTCTTGGCTTGACGCGTTGAAATCTTGGATTCAAAATTATTTAAGAAATTATTAAATTTATTTAAGGGTATTTAAGAGTTTAGTGGTGGTTATTTTTTAAAGTATATTTTGTTTTAAAAATTATTAAAATAATAATTTTTTATGTTTTTAAAAATTATTCTTAATATTATCACATAAAAAAATTTGTTAAAAAAAACACAGTTCGGAAAGCAATTTGCGTCTATTAAATGCATCATAATAATATGAGGGATGTGTTTTTAATATTGCTTAAAAAATATTTAGTTTCGGTGCGAGGAGCTCCGAAAATATCTTTCTCTTGAAAAAGAAAACTTTTGTTCACAATTTTAAGGGACCCAACAATCAAATCCCAATTTAAAGCAACCTATTATATCGTCTCGTACCCAGTGAATGTACAGTGTAGCAGGGTGAGAATAAATTTGAAGTATTTGACTTTTTGGAAGTGGGGTGATATTGTTTTTTAAAGTGTTTTTTTATTTATAAATATATTAAATTAATATTTTTTTTATTTTTTATGAATTATTTTTTATATTTGCACATTAAAATGATCTAAAAACACTAAAAATATATTAATTTTAAGTAAATAAAAAAAATTTAATTTCTTTTAAAAACACTTTTGAAATGTAAAAACAAACATGGTCGCGCTCTAAGATTGGACGACCTGGATATCTAGAAATGAAGGGGTGTTTGAGATTCTAGTTGCGGTTGTTTTTAAAGTATTTTTTGTTTGAAAATATATTAAAATAATATTTTTTTTATTTTTAAAAAATTATTTTAGATATTAGCATATCAAAACATCTAAAAATACCAAAATAATATTAATTCAAAGTAAAAAAAATAAAAAATATTTAATTTTTTAAAACGTAAAAATAAACAGCTGGAGTTGAATAATATAGCAAAATGTTTTATTACTTTCATTTTTACAATTTGTCATTACTCCTTAGTTACCAGCAACCAGGGAATCCAGTTGCTTAATCTAGCTATGGTAGTGAATCATCTGGGATATGGCCAGCTCTACCAGAAGAAGAACAAATATTAAACCGGTCGCTTTTAATATCTATTTAATAAAAGCTCTTGAAATTCCTTTTAATTGAGGTACTGTATACAATACAAGAAAACTCTTTTCCGTGAAAAAAAAAAAGAGGGAAAAATTACCTCATGCTTTTTATTTTTGAAAAATTATAGCTTGCACTCAACACCTTGATGCGGATATAAAAATTTACATTTTGTGACTGATGCATCTAAAAAAAATTTAACAAAAGTTATATAATTATTTATAAGTTAAGCATTATTTTTCATAAAATAATTAAAAAAAATCTTATATTAAATATTACATCAAAATCATTAAAAAATATATATTTCTTTAACCCTAAAAACGACTCCACCACCATTGTCTATCAATTTGCTCACCACTATCTGAGCCAAAGGAATGAAACTGGAGGGCGAACTTTTAATTTGATAAATTTAAATTTCACGAGGTTAAAAAACCTCTTGTTGACTCAAAAAAAACCTCGTAGTTTTAAGTAATGTATCTGGACCAAAACTTGAAGAAGAACCTAAACCTAGAGGAAGAGCTCTATGCTTAGGTATAGTTTGTATCCTAGTCTCTTTACATTTTCAGATCGTATTAATATTCATGTAATGAATATTTATTTCTCATTAATTTATGTGTTAGGAATATTTTTTATCGTTAAATGTTATCAGAGCAAAATTACACTATAACTTCTCCTCTTCATAAAAAAACTCATTATGTTATAAAGAGACCATGAATCCTTCAAATTCCGGGTTCTCAATCTTTATTCTCCATTGTATATTTATTTTTAGAATTTCTCTCTAAAACGTCATGTTTTTTTTTCTAAAAAAGATACTTATTTAAGTATCGAATAGTCACCTTTAGTGTTTAAAGGTGATATACTAATATCAATCTAAAAAAGATATTTATCTTTAGTGTTTTTGAATTATTTTGATATACTAGAATCAAAAATAAATTTAAAAACATAAAATATTGTTTTAATAAATTTTTAAATATAAAAATATTTGAATAACAACCTCTGCTGCTATCCAAGAACCTCCAGTTTCCATAACACCAACATCCGATAAACCCTGACCACAGTCCTATCAAAGCCAAAATCTAAAATATTTCAGCGAATGAAATAACAGGATATAGAATTACGATAAATAAAGGATGCAGTTGCCAAGATTCGAACCAAGTCTTTTTGCAAGGTGGACGAGCATAGAATTATTAACTTTTCCATTGGTTTCCTCTAGTCTTATATAATTAAGGGAAAAGCTCGAAATGTTTTCCTATACCATCCACCAATTTTCAATTAATATTCTAAAATATTTTTTTTCTCAGTCAAGTCCCCCGTCCATACTTAGAGAATTCGACATTATTATTAAATATTTGTAATGATTTTAGACAAGGGGTCCAATTTAGAACACTAGGGGAAATTAGTTGTTTGAGAAATTAACAATAGTCTTAATTTATCCTATGTTATTAATAATATTATTAAGTAGGTGATTGATTATGTGTGAAATCATGTAGAAGTCAACAAATGTGTTCCTGATTATTATTTGAAGTAGAAAAATATCACGGCGCGTCCGTTCATATTTCAAATGGAAGCAGAGACTGAACAGGGACAAAAGGCGTGTTGAAATTTGAAAATAGACTGGAGTCCGTTTCAGCATTGCCGTGAAAATGACTTGCCGGGAGCCTATGATATCATCAGAGGGCCAGCTGAGCTCTAGAATGGAAGCGATCTTCGCTGACTGTTTCAATTTGAAGAATGGACCTCCTATGAAGCCAGGTCAAGTTTGAAAGGTATTTGTTCGGTCAACGATTGAAATCTATACGCAAACCTGTGTTAGGTACGCACAGCGAGCGAGCGGGAGTCCCTCGACGCGGCAGGAAGCTGCAAAGGTCACATTCACGTGCTGTGGAACTCCTGGTATGTTTCACGCTTACGAGTTTTTGTTCCATTTCTTAACTAGAAAGTAACAATCTAATGCATAATTCTCGCCTCCAATGCAGCCGACTAATGTTTTTCAAATGGAACTCCTGGTATGTTTCACACTTACTAGTTTTTTGGGGACATTTTTGTATTTTAATATAGATCTTTTCTATTATAATCGAATGGGTAGAGATGAATATTGGTCTTTGCCATAATTAAAAAAATTATTAAGTATTCAAGCATGTCAGGCGTGTGCCCCGCATGGCGAGGCATATGGAAGGTTTGGCGGAGTTTTAGTGATGCATAAAGCATTATCAGGTGGTCGAAAAACTCCTTTCATTGTGTTAGTTGATTCCCTACGGCGTCCTTTTCCTTCACAGGCGATGCGTGTTGGGTTGTGATGGACAAATTATTGTTGAAGATGTTTTTTCTCTCTCTCTCCTCCCTGGAAATTCACGTTTGTTCATTGAAAATTTCAGAGTACTCCCCTTGGTTGGGAATATTTGAGTATCAGTCTTAATTCTTTTGAATTTTTAATTTGTGTCCTTAGCCTTATTGTAAGTTTTTTTATTTTTTTTTTTAAATTGCATCTTTCAATCTAAAATTTCATTTTTTGATTTTTCAAATTTTGTCTTGACTTTTTTTTCTTCATTTTTTTCTTACCTCTTTTCCAGACTTTCAATTGTTTTTAATTTCATCATTTAATTAAAATTTCAAATTTGCTATTTTTTTAAGATTTAGTCTTCATTCTCTTCGTGGTTTCTTCTTTAATTCTAATGTGAAATTGATTATTTTTTTCAATTTATCCCTTTAACACAAAATTATTCATCATACAATTTGTTTTTTCAAATTTGATCTGCATTCTTTTAATTGTTATTTTTTTAATTCTTTTTTTATGATTGATTTTTTTCAATTTTAGTTTTTGACATTCGATTTATTGAAATTTAGGCTTTGATGTTTTTTCAGGTTTGGGGCTTCCAATCACATCGTCCAAGTCACAAATTCACATTATTATATTTTACTTATTTTCTTTTTTAATCTTATTACTCGACATTGATTTTTTTTATAAATATGATTCTTGATTTTTTTTCTTTTTATATATTTATCTCGATCTCATGACCTGACCCACGAGTTTCATAGGCTAGCCTGGGTGAGCTCACACCTTTTCTTTTTGCTTTTGTTTTTTATTTTTTAATGATTAATTTTTTTATTTCACCATTCAATATTTGATTTGTTGTAACATGAGTTGTCATCGTTTTTTTATCATTACTTTTTGTTTTTATCATTCGATATTAAATTTTTTTCATTTTCTTTTAAATGTGCTTGTGTTGACTAAATATAATTTTTCTTCTTAAAATTTTTTGAACCTATCGACGCTACGCGGTAGATCATACATACTACTAGATATTTGACGTATGCTTTGTTGGGGCCATAACATTTTTTTAAGAAAACAAACCTGGTTAGATAAGTTGTTTCGATATATGTTTATACATTTTAGAGTGTAAATAGAAAAGTTTATCCAAGCATGAAATAAATTGATCATCATCAATGTAAATAAACCAAAAAAATTTATTAACAACAACTAAAAGAGAAACTGGAAAAAGTGAAAGATAGATGTACATCAAGATATTTAATATCACAAAATGAAATATTTATTTGTTTGTGCCAACTAAATTTGTTTATTAAAATCAATAAAATATAATAAAAATAGAAACACATATGAAACTGAGTGAATAAAATAAAAGAAAAAATATATGCTAAGTCGGACATATCAGAAATATTATTTAAATATAATAATTTTTTTATAAAAAAATCATCGGCATAAAAAAGCATGCAAAAATTAAATACAAAACAAAAAAAATTTTCAAACAAAATCTATTAAAAAAGTATTGGGATAAACCGATAGAAAAAAAATTAAAGATAACCACAAAACCATTTTTTTTAAAAAAAAAGAAAATGCAAAATGATAAAACCATAAAATCAAATGAAAAAAAGAAATCTCTAACCATATCAACTTTTAAAACTCGTGATCCATGTCATTAAATCGGAAACACGACAATTGAAAAAAATAATAAAGCTCAATCCCCAACAAATCAAACATCATAAGATGAAACAAGAGAAAAAAATATATAACACAAAAAATTATAATTAAAAGAATAAGGGCATCAAAAGTCTGTGAATCAAAATAAAAAATAAATGAGATGGCATAAAAAGTTAACATTAGAGTGTTAAATTGAAAAGAAAAAAAACTTCAACAAAAAAAAATCAAAAGAATGAGGGTTAAATTGAAAAAGAAATAACATAAACTTTTATTGGACGGTGAAATTGAAAACAACAAAACTTTTAAACAAGAGTTAGAGAAAGAAATAATAAAGACCTAATCCAAAACAATAATCCATGATAAATTGTAATTCAATGATGAAATTAAAAACATAAAAAACTTTTTCAAAAGGGATAAGGACTAAAATAAGCCATAAAAAACTAAGGACTAAAATTGAGAAATAAAAAGAAAAGAAAATAG
>Ga0325402_1002693_pt1 | contig 15720 bp, 17 predicted proteins | sample PopdelMetagenome_22_FD_207212 | JGI IMG/M metagenome (GOLD analysis project Ga0325402, IMG submission 207212) | Populus deltoides microbial communities from Bellville, Georgia, United States - Xylem-PdKOR-R3 | ecosystem: Host-associated > Plants > Phyllosphere > Stem > Wood/Secondary xylem... | reverse complement strand
GGAAAGCCTTGAAGTCATGTGATGACAATGTTCAGGTGCTTAACGATATATATATCTACTAGCGAATTATAATTCAGGGTTTTTAATTAAAAACTTGAAAAATTATTTTTTTATTAAAAAATTGACATGACAGATCGACCAATCATGCGAATTGATGGGCGATTGCTATTTTAATTATTTACTTATTATCTAATAAATATTACCAGCCTGTATTTCACTGCTTGTCGTTTTAATTAACACATCAATTTATATATATATATTTTTTAAAAAAACTTATTTGTACACGTCAATGATAATATTAAATGTTGGTTTTATATCTATGCATAGAGCATACAGATAAAAGTATAAATTGTTCTTTTATGGGGTGAGGATAATCAAATTTTATCTTTATTTTATCATCAACTATCACCAATTTGGAAATTAAATTTGTTGATATATACCACAGTTTTTCCTTGTAGACACTATCCACCAATAAATTATTTATTTTTAAAATAAAAGAATAATAAATCTTATTTTTCGACGAATTAAAATTTGATTTTAACAATTATAAAATAGCATTCCAGCAACATTTAAATTATGTTGAACAAGATACTCCATAGTTTTAATAAAAATAAAGACTAAAATCTGTAATAAAAATAATAAAATATAAAATGATAATAACATCATCAAACTGCAAAATTAAATTTAAGTAAAATACGAGTGATTTAAGAATATCACGCTTACGGAGCATTTATAGAGGCCTGGGATTGCCTGGTAATAAAAACAAATTAGGAGAATATAAAAAGTTCGGGTCGTCATTTACAAATTGGCAAAGCAGAAGGGCACAGCTGCAAAAAGACACAGGAATGAAAAGATATATACTAGAATAACCCTCTCTCTGAACTTGACACACAGACACTCTCTCTTTCCTCGAAGCGTTGTTTGGTCTGATTTTGCCCCCCTTCTCTTTCTCCCCGTGAGGTAATAATACCCATTGCAGTAAGAGAGGCAACTAAAATGGGTTGCTTTTCCTGTGCCGGAAAGTCCAGCAAAAATGATAGTAAGAAGAAGCCTGATGATCAGATCCCATCATCTTCAGGTATTTCAATGAAAGACGCTATAAAGCTTGAAAATTTAGATTTTTTTCTCATATTCTCAGTATCAAGTTAATATTTTTTGGACTGATTTTCATGCATTTTTTTCATGTAAGATGATTTGAATTGATGAAGTCGTGTCCTTTGCATAATTGTGTGAAACAATCTTTTCTGGGCTGGGAATAATGTATTGATCTGGATTGGACATGGAGGATATAATTCGAGATTGATGTTTCCCTTTAACCCATGTTCAACTCCTTTTAGGCTAATGTGGTCTGTTTTGAGGTTTAATCAAACGATAATGGCTTTGGGGGCGTGGTGAGTTTCCATAATCATGAAAAGTGTAAATCATGTCTTTGCTTTTGTGTGATATAAGATCATACTGGCTTAAAATGATTGTCAGTAACTACCGGGATCAATTCATGGACGATTTACAGTAAACATTAGCATCAAATTCAAGAAATCAGATGATTAATGAAGCTGAATTTTATCATTAACTTTTGCCTTTGCCCACCTTGATCGTAAAATATGGATTAATTAAAGTTTTGATGGATTTGTAATGTTATTCATGTCGGTTCCGTCACTTATTCATGTTTTTATTTGTTTGAAATCCTCACTTTTAAGAAGTCACTCAATGCTAATTCTAAAAGGCGGTTTAATTAATGTTGCAGTGGTTGTACAGGTGTTCAGTTTTTATTTATTTCTACATCTCTGAAAAAACGGCAAGTTATTTGGTGTTGAGGTCCAATTGCCTCAAAAAGATTTGGACAGCAACCATTTAGTTCAGAAACTGTTTATATTTCCTTTGCAGTTGGATAGATTGTGGTGCATATGGAAGCAATGCACAATACTTGTAACTGAGATAGATCGTTTTCTTGTCTTGTGTGATTGAAAAAAATCCCAGCTTGGATCCTTCTTGGATGCCTGTTTTGTCTTTCATGATTCTTGTTTTCTTTCTATACTCTCAATGACATGATGAAACGTTATCAATATTCAAACATACTTTATGTTTGCTGATGTAGTAGTATGTACTATATCTTGCTTTTCTACATTCATTTGTAGATGGTGTTAATTTCATTTCAGATAAAACAAAGTCAAATGGTGCACCAGATGTAAAGGAGGCTTCCAAGGATGGAGGCTCTGAACACATTGCAGCACATACATTCACATTTCGCGAACTGGCAAATGCAACAAAGAACTTCAGGGCGGATTGTCTTTTGGGTGAAGGAGGTTTTGGCAGAGTATATAAAGGGAGATTGGAGAGTACCAATCAGGTTGGTTGAAGAACTTATTGGAATTTTAGTTTTCACCAAAAAAAATTCAGACGCAGCACATATGCTTAAGCATTCTGTTGTATACTCGGGATCAAATTATTCCTACATGTGTACTAGTGTTATTTTATAGAAAGTTCTCCTAGAAAATTGTATAGGCATTCTGTGGACCTTTAGGCTGATATTTTGCATGTTCTTAAAAAGAATAGTACTAGCAGAAAAAAGACGTTGGGTGCGTGCATTTTAAGCAATGGAATAAAAAAAGAAGTGAAATAAGGCCTCAAAAGAACCAAATAGGACAAAACAAACACTGATAATACTTAGGAGAGAAAGTAATGCTAACCTGGCCAAGACTGACATTGCAGCTTCACGTGTTATTTTGCTGCCACACATCACCTTCCATATCATTATTGCCTGGAGCAAACAGCAGTTCTGCCTTCTCACAACTTCGTTCATGCCATGATGGTCACCTCATCCCACCAGTGTCCTGCACCATCACTTAGCCTGTACTGTGATCAATGTTGCTACCATGATCCCTAGACACTATTTTCACCATCACAACTCAAGTGCCAGAACCTCACATTATGACTGTTGCACAGCACCCACCCTCTATCATCTAGCAAATCCCCATGTGTTCATCTATGTACACTTCCACCTTGCAAGCCAAACCCTACACCAGAATCTGTGCTGCCCTTTCACTGCCCCTGAAATCATTGTTACAAGCTCATTGAAGGCATTTTAGGTAGTATGGGTTGCTTCTTAATGTAATATAGTTGATATTGCTTAGTGGTTGCTTTTTTCTAAAATATTTATTTATAATGTAAAGCGAATAGGAAGTTAACTGGAAATAAGAATCATCAAAAGACGAGTTTTTCTTTGTAGTTTTTATTACTTTGGGAGGGATAAAAGTGATGGGAATTATGAGGTGCATATTTCACCAAAAGGAAAAGCTTGTGAAGAACTTCCTCCAAAAGTTGTGTGCTTCTAACTGGAAATGTTAAATATTGATCTTTATTTAACCGTGGTTGTTATTTGTTTAGTTCATAATAATCCCATAGCTGTCAGGATAATATCTTTTTAATGCATATGGTTTTGACCATAAGCAATAGACCTTTGGTTTAGACCTTAACCATGTTCTTTGGATTGTGTAGGTTGTAGCTATCAAGCAACTTGATCGTAATGGGCTGCAAGGGAATAGGGAATTCCTTGTTGAAGTATTGATGTTGAGCCTACTCCACCATCCAAATCTTGTTAACTTGATTGGCTATTGTGCTGATGGAGATCAAAGACTTTTGGTTTATGAATACATGCCATTAGGATCTCTGGAAGATCATCTATATGGTATATGACCAAATCTTGATTTCTAGATAATTAGGCTGCAAAAAAGTTGTGTTTTTTGTCCATTGCATGTATTACTAAACAGTTGAATGAGATGGGTGGCAGGTGAGGTGCAAAAATTACATGGTTGCAGCTAAGATTTTTGTTCTAGATTATCATTTCTTGTTTAATCACTACAGTGGCTTGATATACATTTCTTGTACCAATGCTTCAGCATTTTTTCTTCTTATATGCTTATATTTCAGACCTGCCACCCGATAAAAAACGACTTGACTGGAATACAAGAATGAAAATAGCTGCTGGTGCTGCTAAAGGCTTGGAGCATTTGCATGACAAAGCTAACCCCCCTGTTATATACCGTGATTTGAAATGCTCAAACATTTTACTTGGCGAAGGTTATCATCCCAAACTATCTGATTTTGGCTTGGCGAAATTGGGTCCTGTTGGAGACAAGACCCATGTATCCACAAGAGTGATGGGAACCTATGGATATTGTGCACCTGAATATGCAATGACAGGACAGCTTACTCTGAAATCAGATGTTTATAGCTTTGGGGTTGTTCTCCTTGAGATTATTACGGGAAGGAAAGCTATCGATAATTCAAGAGCTGCTGGGGAGCATAACCTGGTTGCATGGGTAAGAAAGTTGTCTTCCTACTGCAATGGTATTTTCATCATTTCTGTGTAGATGCTTCATCTGAATAAATATGTGGTGCAACGACCTTGAATCTATGTAACTTTGGTCTTCTATTTTATTTTTCTTGGTTGAGAGTGAGTAGTAATAAGCCCAGGATTATATGAGAGAACTGCTGCTGATCATTAGGCTCCGAGCATTTCCATTTCACACAACAAGCATAATTTTTTCACCTTTAGGTAGTTAGTATTTTTATCTGCTTTTTCTATGCTGTTGCTGTCATGCAGTGCAGTTCTACTGTGAGGCGATGATCACCAAGAACTCTATTTATAGTCAAAATGCTAGTAAAGTGAATGTTATCTAATTTGTCTCATGTTGCAGGCACGGCCCTTGTTTAAAGATCGAAGGAAATTTGCACAGATGGCTGACCCCTTACTCCATGGCCAGTATCCAGCGAGGGGCTTGTATCAAGCTCTTGCTGTAGCTGCGATGTGTGTTCAAGAACAGCCTAACATGCGACCCCTTATAGCTGATGTAGTCACAGCACTTTCTTATCTTGCTTTGCAGAAATATGATCCAGAGACCCACCCAGTCCAGGGCTCTCGCACAGGCCCTTCTACTCCTAGAACTAGAAGAGAACAATGAAGTTGGTAGGAGAGAGATTTAGTGAGAACAGTGGTCCAAGGATGGTTCAATCCTTGGAAACCAACAATTAGATCACTATCATCCTGCAAACCATGGGAACACAGGATGTTTCACCCAAACATCTATCTTTCCATGATTCAGAGATCAATGGATTGGAGTTCAGTAGTGTGCAATTGTTGGCTGCATTTGCAATGGTACTTGTCCATGAAATCCTGCAGCAGTTCCAGACACGGTGCTGCAATAGAAAATTCCTCCGCTGCTGTTTTGTGAGATTCGTCTTGGCCTTACAAATATCATAATTCCCCCCCGTCTTCCAACCCTTATACAAAAATTTTTCATGTACAATTGAGCTTGGGGCTTTGTATCTAATTGTTTTCCATAATAGAAACTTGTGCAGCCTTGAAAAAATCTGCTTGGAATTACGCCTCAGTGTTGGTATTTTTTTATATACCCCTGATTTGCCCAGGATCTTTGGAACTCATTAATCTCTCAGGGTGGCTTGTTTTGGATTTGACACTCCTATGACAGGAACTTGTGGTTCTGGAATATGGGTGTATACATGTTTTGTCAATAGCCATAACTAGTTGAGCACCTGGCAGGGGAGCAGGAGCCTCTATCCTTGACGAAAAACAGACTAAAACAACAAAAGCAAGCCGAGGAATATAGATTGGACCCAGAGCATTGTATAATCATTATCTTATGACTTGGAACAGCCTTCAGAATTTATTTCATTGTTTGTTGTTAAAATGCACCAGCTCTAGGCATGACATGCTATTCTACTGTCAAAACTTCCGTAAAGGAATTTTCAAGCATTAAACCAAGTATAGCCACGCATTTCCTCCATATTTCAACAAAATGAACTCAAATGCCGACCACTGAAAGATTTATGCGATTGTTTCACTGATGATATCATGGTTCTTACATTCTCTTCACCTCTACACTAATGTTATTATTGTTTAATGAACAAACAATTAATGGAAATGGGCTCTATAATGAAAAAACCCAAAAAAAAAAAAAAAACAAGAAACTAATCTATACTCTGCCTGAACTTACCTTCGTGCACAAAAAAATATCTACCAAGCCCACAAATAAGATATTTCACGATCTACATATCATTATGATAAATATGCAATTTTCTATTACTTGTCGTGTGCTGAAATGCCATTAGTCTCCTGCTCAGGATTCTGCCCCTCATTGGTAGGCTTGTCATCACTTGCCTCCTCAACAGTAGCGGGTTTCCCCTGTTGAGTTCAGTTTGAGTTAGCAACATTATTATTGTTATTATTATTTTCATGATACAAATTAGCAACTTTAATAAAAAAAACAATCGACAGCTAACACTAGTCAAATAAAACTAGCATCGTGTTGAAGCAAGCAGCTTTACACTTAATAAATACGAAGGACAGGTGCTATGGTACACAGCATTAAAAAAAAAAAAAAGATTTGGTAATTAGCTGCCTCAGGCAATGCTTTAGCCACGGCAAAACAAGAGACTGTTGAACCAAGTACACAGAAAGGGCCAAACTCTACGGGGGTGTCACCCCAGAGACCCAAGGGGAATCCTGGAAGGGTTAGGCAGCTAGCTCTCCTTATTACTCCAATTATAGACAAAGAAAACAAAATTAAAAGGCAGAAAAACAGATAATCATGATGAAAAAGAAATCCAAGCTAATGAGTAGTTTGAATGCAGCGATAACTATCAGCTACCCCAAAATGGACACATCAAAATCCTATTTATTAGCACACTGCAATATATAGGTGGTGAAAGCATTCACGAATTTAAGGAGGCAGTAGCAAAATAAAATCGAACCTTGTTTCGGTCACGCCATCCAAGTCCAAATGGTCGGGCTAGTAAACCAATCTTTCTCGCAGGTATTTCCTGTTCAGGCTCTTGATTGGCACGTGTTTGTGAATCTGGATGTGAAGATCTACAAAGAAATTCATGTTTCTTGTAAGCACCAATTATCCAAGTAGGTACAATATGTGTGTAAAACAGACAATACTTCATGCATTTTCTGCTCAGGAACGCATATCAAACCTTGGGGACAGAGAGGGAGATGACAATTCAAATAGAATTTATTTGTCAGCATGGGAAGTTAGAGCAACCTACCCCTCATTCTACTTAAATGTGGGCGTGTCTTTTAATTAATTGATGCAACATATGAAAAATTCCATTTCTCATCCCATTATGTTCAATACACTCTATTCGTTTACGGTACATCAAACTGACCCAAGCGACAAATCAAAGTAAATATGACCACATACAGTTCCAAGGAATGGTGAAAAATTAAATCGTGTCAACAAGAAATTAGGACTGCACACAGGTTTCAGAAATGTTTGGCACTAGCAAAATTGACTACACACCGAGGAGAAGGTTGTGCTTTAAGTTGACCAGACTGATACTGCAAAGTGGCCTCCAACATTGACTCTGCCATAACCACTCGTTTCTCCATTTCAGCAAGTGATGCAATGGCCTGTTCATATTTTTCCTGCATATAAACAGTTGTTGGAGAGATTAGTGAAACAAAGAGACAAATAGAATGTCAAGAAGTGAACATTTTCAGAGAGTTGAAATACAGAACAGATCAATTAAAGAATGACAAAGGAATCTGGTGCGCTCCTCAGTGGAGAGGGAGCACAACTAATCTATAGCTCAAGGAACTATGGTAGAAAAGGACTCTTTCTGTCATATCAAGTGTGTTCTGCATACCACACAGAAAGAGGGCTAGTGTGACAGGTGGTGTGTACAAGGCCCAGGAACCAATTCACTGCTGTAAGACGAGTTGCAGCCATATGTGAAATCATGATTCTTGATATGGGCCTTACTCCACTGATTCTATTAGGGACACATTCCCTCTTACTTATGTGAAATTATCAGAGTCTCAATCATATCAAGTGTGTTCAGCATAACATACTGATTCCTATTTATATGGAAATTAACTTGGACCTTTATCTAACAGGCACCACCTTCCAGAACTAGGGTAGTGAAGGATTCATCACCAGTTCCTAATGGTTGATAAACTGCTAATAGATATGATATATTTGCATTAGAATCAAACAATATGGCAAGCATAATTGGTATGTCCGACCTGCAAGTGTAAAGCTCAGGACACATCACATACATCATCATAGAATTGTTAAGACTTCTATTTGAATGTAAATTACATATAAAAGATGAACTAGGAATAGAACAAGAAATTATAAACCTGAAGCACTTGAGCTGCATATCTCTGTGCTGCCGCATCTTGCTCAGCATATATGCGAGCATCTTCAGTTACCTTTTGATCTTGTTCCACCCGCATTAAGACCTACATAAGAAACAAGTGAGCTAGTATGAAGAAAAGACCAGGCCAAGATTTGAGAGAAGATACGATCTTCCCAAACCAAACTTGTTGACCATGGAGCAAAAATAACCTGAAGCATGGCATTTTCTTGTTCCTGCTTATCAGCAAGAGCCCTCTGCAGCTCAGAAACCTCTTGCTCTAACTGTTCGACCTGAAGATCAGAAGTAGATGCTCAGCACGTTTGATCAAAGTTAGATAGCAAGGACTTAACTAGCATAGTAACTGATTAACTGCATATTGCTTAAAAAAATCCCAGCTTAATGTGAAGTCCAATAACAGCTACTGTATGATCAAATTTGCCCTATTGCTACCATCACTCCTGGGGGCATAAAACGAAGTGGATTCTAACTACAATGTCAAAACCGTTCTAGAAGGGAATTGGAAATAATACAGAATAGCTGTGGATTTTGCATCATTTCACTTCCCTGAGCCTTGCAAGAAAATCAACCATTTAAAGAAGAAGAAGAAAGTTTGGACATACCCTAGCACTCAATTGCCGCCGATTATCTTGCTTGACCATCTCCATCAAAGCTGTCTCCAACTCCTCAGCTCTGACAGAATTGATATTAACAGAAATTTAATGTAATATTATGGAAAAACAAAAACACTTCGACAATTAAAAATGAGGTAATTCTACATCAAATTATGCAGGCAAGAACTGTCACAAGGAGATATAAATTGTTATTAATGTTGTTTCCACGAGACTCCCACCAAGAGACAAAAACGTATTTTTTGTATTTTTTTTCTGCCAGAGACACCATATCCATCCATAACTCAGCTATGCTCTTTTTCCTTCTTTTATTAGAACAAAAAACTCACCTATAATAAAGCTTCACAGTATTTATTTGGGGATGTTTAAGAGATCTAGTCATGTTCAAACTGTGAATTCCATCCACGCAAAAGCTAAATTTTGGAGATCTAAGTAGCTAGTTGATAGTTATGAAGTGCTAGCTTTGAACCCAAGTACTGCATTCAGATCCTCAGCTCACTCTATGAAGTGCACGTTGAAAATTGAAGGTGAATCAAGGTATCATTTTCTTTACAATTACGAACAAAGATTACAAGGCCGGAATAGTGCAGTTGTTTCTTCGTATTATAGCCCTCAATGACCAAAATGGTACTATGTCACTCAACAGAAAGGCACATTTACAAAATTGAATTGGAAAAGTACCAGGAGAAAGGTCAAGGCCCGTTATGGATGTAGAAAGCTAGAGTAAAAAGTTTAAAATAACCAAAGGCAATATTCTGAAAACTAAAACAAAGTCTAAGCTGACAGCAGCAGAAAAGATGAAAATTCCAAGGTGAAGTGGTAACTTTGGAAAACACTGAAGGCTTTTCTACATAATTGCTCCTACTATCTAGAGCTCTAAGAAATCCCGAGGAGGTAGATGATCTCTGTAGAACTGTTCCCAATGCAAATAACACTAGTGGAATTTCAAATTTCCTTCTCACCACACATACAAACTCTGACAGCCAAAAAATGCTCCATGTGTTGTATGCAGCTTGTGGTAGCCTAGGTTTTAAAATTGAGACTATGCATCCCAATAAAAATCTTAACCTGAGCATGGTAGATCTTTTATCCTCTAGCAACTTGCACAGTTCAACCTTCAACCACACTACCTGCATGACAAAAGAACTGCATTTCACCATCTAGCATCATAAGACAATTATCTAGACTTGTATTAATGTCATAAAGAAGGGAATATAAATTCCAAGTTTCATGAAGGTTTCCACAAACAAGATATCAAAGGAGGGCACAAAATAAAGCAAGGATACAAACACAACCCAACCAGACATGAAAAGGCTTAGTAATGAAACCACTACAATACTGCACCTATAATTATAGCATAATATAACCAGCATGTCCAGTTTGGACTTCGCTGGTCAAAACATGATGTTTAATGCATCAAATCAGCTCTGATCAAGAACTTCCAGATCTCAAATACATATTTCCCTCCCCAGTAATTTCTCCAGAGGTTCGTAACCATAAAAGTGACTGTTTACATTTCCCTCCCCAGTAATTGCCCAAAAGCCCTAGAGCCATTGTTTATATAGTGATCTTCCTACACATCATTCAAATCAGAGCTGAGTCCATCAATTCTTTTTCCCTCACATATGACTTAAAAAGTATGACCACTTTATTCCCAGAAATATTTTTGCAATGCTGGTGTAACTAAAAGCCCTGGGGAGAAAAGGGTGAGTTTAAAAGAAGGACGATCTATTTATCTACATTTATATAGTTTCTACTTTACTACAACCAAAGTGATGCCTGGTCATCAACTCAAGGGGCTTTTGTAAATAAACATCATATGGACACTATACGGTAGACAATCATCATTAGATTTGTACAAATTCCGCATCAAGGAAAAGATTATGCTCGAGAAAGGGGGGGAATGTTTAGCTACCTGATCTGGAACACTATCTATTTCTGCATCCCCTGTCAGGCTAATAAGAACTTCATCTGCATTGGTGGATCCAGACTCTGAATGAGACAATTCACCACTAGTCTTTCTAGTTGTTTCCATCAGTATTGACTTGCGATCATGCTTGAAATTATATAGCTTAGTTGCCAGACCCTGAGAATCCCTCAAAGCTTGAAGCCCCTTTGTTCTTTCCTCAACCATAGTTATAACAGCCTGTCGATGCTTATTTCTCAGCTCTTGTAATCTGGTTTCATTTACATTTTGGTAACCCATGCAGGCTGTTAAGACAAGTTGACTGCTATCAAACGTTGAGCCTGCCAGTGACTGTAGCAAAGTAACTGCATCTCCAGCATCCTTAGTGGTAACTAATGCAGGGCCTACAAAAGACTGAACTAAATTAAGTTCCATAAACTATAACAGCCTCACTTGAAGATCAGAAAACCAAGTCACTGTTTGTACAGGGAAAAAAAAAATCAACGTAATTCCTCAGTACCATATAACTCCATCAAAGCAAGTGCTGTCCTAAATAACATGACACGGTTTCCTTCGTAAAGGAGGACATCCCAAACTCGGAGAACTGAAGTCAAGAGAAAGCAGTCAGATGCCAAGCTTGTAACTAGGGCACAATACAATGAGAATAAGAATGAAGAAATTAGAAATTAGAAATGCTGTTAATGTTGAAGTGAAAAGCTTTATCATGCAATGCTAGGCAGACTTAAGTTCATATTTTAAAGCTTAAAACCTGACCACTTTCCCAAGGAAGCATGTTCATGAATATGGAAAGGAACCATGGCCCAGTAACCCAAGCAACCTGCACTCCCTGGTAATCAAGATGATTGACTGCACCAAAAGTAAAGCTGGCATAAGAACTCTCCTAGGTAGCATCACCAAAGAAATTTTATGCATGTATAAATAATTAGGAACAGCACAAACCCAATTTAGGAAACCTTTCGCGCACCAGCTCCTCAAAGACAAGTTGGTCAACCTGACAAATGGAATGGTTGATCAGATACCTATCCATATCTGCTGACGGATCACAGCATCATAGCAAGCATCGCCAGAGGGAAGGGCACAGATATACAGAAAGACAGATCTATAGTAAGCATTACCTGTGACTCTATCATTTCCTCTGAGTAATAACCATCAAAATAGTCATCGATAATACCCATCAATGTCCTGGGAATTAAACCAAAATTTAGGGGCACAGCAATATCAAAATTGATCTGACATAGGAAATATAAATCCAAAAGTACTGTAAAAAATTAGGACTAATAAAATTGTGTTCTCTGTCATTTGACAACATAAAACTACAGCAGCACGCTTCTGAATACAAGGACTATCCAATTGGGGGGGGAGGGGGAATTACAATGGCAAAAACAAAATTTCAAGGCCTACCAGAAGGCATTTTCTTCAGGCATCAGAAGTAGCAACAAGGCAGCAAAAAAATTCATGGCCTGCATATATTTAGAACCCAAAAACACATTAAAATTCAATGGCATATTCTTGCAATAAATCACAGTTATTGAACTTGAATAATTTGTTACTTTAGTTGAAACTTGTCTGAACTGGCAGTATAATGTTGTCAAATCACATTTTGAATGCTGCAACTTTTGTCTTATCTACTAATATCCTCTTTATCCAAATATATCTCAAAAGATGAGAGAAAATTTCTTTTGAAAGTTATACAACTTCTTTTAACAAAGCTGAAACTGACAGGAGATAGGTTGTTGTGATTACAAGATCATTTTTGCGATTTGTGTAGATATTGCCTGATTTTTAATATCATATAGTTGTGATTTTAAATTAAAAGTTGATAATTTCATTACATGTATTGCATGTCTTGTTAATGATGATGTTATCATTCAAAGTGATTCTGAATGCTGTAATAATACTCAATTCAACTACATTCAGGAATTGCTCGATTTTGATCAATCATCTCCATTTGTGTTCATGGAATTTATAAAGCAAAATTTTAAGAAGTTTGGCCAAAAATTTGTAAGGATGCAAATTGTTCTTATTCACATTGTAGCTGTTTCATCTTCTTTATTACATGTGTCACGTAATTCATCACATCTCCAGATGTAGTATTTTTTTTTAGTAAGCTGGCAGGCCAAGCCTTGAAAGACACAAGTTGATTTCATTGAGTACCATAAGCTGTTTCAAGTACCTGACAGTAGCCAACGGCAGGGTTATGTCGAGCATATGCTGTCAGCAATCGCCTCAGAGCATCTCTACCATCATTGTCCAAAGCAGGATGACCTGGAAAAGTTCTTGGCAAGTCCTGCATATGAAACGGGCTATATATTTTATTTCAAAAAGCCACTAATATGTTGGGTGATGACTTGGATTGAGAATACCAAATAGAAAAAAGTAGGTCCCGTTCTAAATTTAAAGACTATGCATGCCATTACCTTCTCGATCTGGCCTTTCCATTTCTCTGGTACACAAACAGTGTCTGCAGTTGAACCTTTGGTATCACTGTCTGATTGTTGGTCTACATGATTTCCAGAATTAGTTTCTGAAGCAAGCAGATCCTGGTAATAATTCTCCACTCTGCGTGTCCTTGCACCCACAAATGCTTGCCAGAGCTAAAATTGAGAGCACAAATCAATTTTGAAGCTCATGCACCATGAAACAAATTTAATTTGAGAAGAAAAGGAAAACAAATAGCACAAAATATACCTCTCCTCTGAGTGCCATTGGGACTCCCCCGCGTACAAGGACCTCCAGCTCTTCTTTCCAAGGAAATGAAGATTCTGGAGGCAGCGCATCAGCAGGAGCACCTGTGGCAGGGGCACTAGCACTGTCACTGGAAGAGGTGTCTTGATTTGGATCTGATCTTTCCACGTCGTAAAACTCGTCTTCAGAATCCTCTTCGGATGCTCCTTTTGCTGATTTAGCATCTTCAAAAGAAGGTACCATCCTTTCTTTTTTAGTCTCTTGCTGGTCTTTTGATTGGTTTCCTTTCCTCATGATGCGAAGACTCATCATATCCTCAATGACACGGAGAGATGGCCTGATCTCAGTCCATATTTGGATCCCATGAGTCTTTTTACTGGTTGCAGACTGTTTCTCCTCTGTAACGTTTTCCAGTAAAACATCAGAACTAGGTTCCTCACCACTTATATCAACGCCCTTCTCCGAGCCATTATTTATCTCTTGCTCTGTTGCTTCAGCATGCAACTCCTTGTTATATTTCTCAGAAGATGTGCCATTTATCGGCAACTGAGAAGAATCTGCTTGCTGTTCCAAGAAGGTCTTCCATCTATCCGATCTTTCCTCTTCTTCCTCCTGAAATCACAAGTTCATCAGAAAAACAAGAGAAAAAATAAGTTATTCGCCTTAGTAAGCAACTTCTCTATCTCAAACTCCATTTGATTGCATTAAAAATATTAGGAGATGCAGATAAATCAAATATTGGATAAAAAGTTCCGGATAGGTAATGAAACAAGCCTCGTTTTTCAATCTTGGTAATGTTCGGACATTTGCTGCTCTCAATTATCAATACTTTCAGGAACCGAAACACTGTTTAACAGCTTCCTCGACAACTAAACAGACTAGTCAATTTTTTTTTTTGAAGTATAAAAGAAGCAAAGCAAACCTGGTAGATATTAGCATATTCTCTGTATCTTTGTAAATGCTGCGGTCTCACAGCAAATCCGTACGCATCCCTGTCCACACCAATATCCATTAACAACATAACACCTCCACAAAAAAAATTCAGGAAAATTCCCGATGACATACGAATCACAAACATACAGACAAACACTTCTGCCCGCAGTAAATAAATAAACAAAGAAAAAAAATATAACTCTAAAATAAATTTTAAAAAAAAACTCATGGATTAAGACAGATCTAAATAAAATGAATTTACCTGCAATCAACCTTGAAATCTCGCTGGCTCAAACTAGACAACAACATATTCCACTTAAAACTACAATTCTACCCTCCATATCTCTCAACATTACACTCAGATTTACCAAAAATCACCGCATTTCACACTTAATTCCTAAACTTAGCCAAACATCACGCATTACAGTAACCAAATTCAAACAAATCAAGCTCGGTAATGATCAAACTAGTCAAAGTCAAAGAGTAGTCAAAGTGTAATTATAAACGCGATCGATCAGGGAAATGTGTGTGCTAATGAAGTTCAACTCCATCACGCATACTGTAGGGGCCGGAATTCGATAGATCATCTCAGAAATAAAAAGAAAGAAAGTGACGCGTGACGCGTAGCGAGAGAAGATGGGAGAGGATTTGTAGGCGTACCTCTTGTGTTCAAAGGCGGTGAGAGGGTTGATAGATTTCGTTTGGGACTTCATTTGCTGGATCAATTTGATTGGTCCGTTTTCACAGCCTTTCTGTTGAGAGATTGATGCGGGTAGAGGATCTCACTGTGCAACTGGTTTTCAGGGAGGGGGGGAGTGTGTGCGCGTTTGCGCCAAGTAGTGTGGGTTTTGTGAGAGTTTTAAGCGAAGGGGGGAGGCTAGAAAAGAGTAGAGGGGCACATGCGAGTAGCGAGATTGTCGTTTACATCATTACATGTGAGATTTGTGAGGCGAGTTGCCATTTTTTGATATTTTTTCTTTTTTTAAGCACGGAGTTCGAGGTTGTGTTTAGCGGAGGGAGAAAGAACTAAGAGGGAGAAAAAGGGCGCTTTTTGGTAAATTTGATGCCTGTATTTGGCTATATAAGGGACCCACGAAGGGGAGCTGATGGACCCACGAGTGAGCTGAAATGGTCCGGGTGACGGTGATGCCGGATGGGTGCCGGTGTGTACCGTGAGGCAGTACCGATTAAGGTTTTGCGTTGATTATTATGATTCTAATTTGGTAAAACAGAAAATACTTTTCCTATTGTCAATCGGTGCTTACTGTAAATGCAATTGAGGCAGGGGTGGTCTTATTTTATGATGAATAATATTATGCTTATGTCTTTTTATACTCTTTTTTTATATATATAAAGGTAAGAAACTCATGAAAAAAAAAA
>Ga0325402_1002687_pt1 | contig 15725 bp, 14 predicted proteins | sample PopdelMetagenome_22_FD_207212 | JGI IMG/M metagenome (GOLD analysis project Ga0325402, IMG submission 207212) | Populus deltoides microbial communities from Bellville, Georgia, United States - Xylem-PdKOR-R3 | ecosystem: Host-associated > Plants > Phyllosphere > Stem > Wood/Secondary xylem... | reverse complement strand
ATTCTAATGGGTGACCTACCCAGATGGAAAATGCCTACCCAGATGGAAAATGATTTCTTTGTAACAGATGACCTATCCGTTTTGAAATTTGAAAATGATTTTAAAAGGGGTCTCAATATCTGGAGACCTGTCCCTTTTATATATATATATATAGAGAGAGAGAGAGAGAGAGAGAAACTCCATGATTTTTCTAGAAAATGATCTCAATATCGGATGACCTTCCTATTTAAAAAAATTTTAGAAAAATTCAATGTTTTTTTTTAAAAAAAACACGATGACCTCAATATCAAGTGACATGCCCGTCTTAAAATTTTTAGAAATACTTCACGTTTTTTTCTAAAAAATAGTCTTAATATCGGGTGACCAGCCCATCTTAAGTTTTTAAGAAAAACTCCATTTATTATTATTATTATTATTATTATTATTATTAGAAAAACTCAACACTTTTTTTATGGTCTCAATATTAAGCGACCTGCCCGTTTTGAATTTCAAAAGAAATTATCTTACCTCGAGGAATGAAGCAGTGCTTGTTCACAATTCATATTCTTTTCCGTAGTTCTGTTGACCAGAGATTCTGTATCTCAGTGAGTCCCAAAAACTTGGAACTATTTGGCTTTCATCACACCTTTCCTGCCAGGTTAGTGTTATGATAATATAGCATACATATTTTTGTTTACCTATTTTTGAAAACATAGATCCCCCTTTTCGTTGTAGCCTTCTTCGAGCTCCTGTTTTCATTTGTTTGCCCGACCTATCCTCTTTGAATTGGAATATGCTCCACGCGCTATATTTCCTATCCTTCTTATAATTGGTGAAGAGATCTCTAGTTCCTTATAGGACCCTTTCTTGCTTCATTGAACGTCATTTTGTAGTATACTTTTGCCGATGTTTTAATTGCCTTTTTTATTTTTGAGAAATTATTCTTAAGAGGAAAACTCAAAAAAATTGGTTTTATTCATGAAAACTAAAACTTTCAATGCAATCATCATATTTTGTTTTAAGCAACTCTCATAAAAGGTGCTTCAGAAGTTCTTTATGATGATAACTCTTTGAGCTTTGGTTCACTATAGACTCTGATGTGCACTTTTTGCCCCCGGTATGGTGTGCAATACCTATCAGGTTTAAATTTGGTTTGGATCCCTTCAATTTGAAAATTGATGGAGTCATCTCTTTAGTCATGCGTAAAAACAGTAAAAGATTTTGAATGCTATGAGATCATGCGCTTTATGGAAAAAAAAGGTTCTTTACAGAGAGAATTCATTACCGAACTTTATTTTATTGATTGGGAAGCATATTATTTCTTTATAGAGTTAGAATTCACAGGTTTAACTACATCTTCTCCATCCATTCTAGATAACAATAAAGCTCCTCCCAAGAACGCTTTCTTTACCACATAAGGGCCTTCATTGTTTGGCGCCCATTTACTTTGATCTTTTCCTGGTAAAGGCATTTTCTTCAGTGCAAGATCTCTTTCGTGGAATCCTCGAGGTCGGACCTTCTTGTCTTATGATTTGACCATCCTTCTTTGGTATAGTTGATGGTGGCAAATTGCAGCGATATCCTCTTTTCACTGATCAGATTCAACTCTTCATAACTAACTTTTACTCACTCTACCTCTTCTAGCTCGGAGTCTATCAATACTCTTAATGAGGAGATTTCAACTTCTAAAGGTATCACTGCCTCCATTCCATATACCAATGTATACGGAGTGGCTCCTATTGAGGTTCGGATTGCGGCATGGTACGCGTGAAGGGCAAATGGCAACATCTCACGCCAATCCTTGTAGGTGACTACGATCTTCTAAATAATCTTCTTGACATTCTCGTTAACAGCTTCTACCGCACCATTCATCTTTAGCTTATATAGCGAGGAATTAGAATGCTTGATTTTCTATTTAGCGTCGAGTTCTATTATCATCTTGCTATTGAAGTTCTAGGCATTATTAATCTTTTCTAATGGACCATATCGACAGATCAAATCTCTTTCCATAAATTTCTTCACCACTTTTTTGCCTCCACGTCATCCAAACATTTCAACAAAGTTCCGTCAGATGATTTCTTATACAAACTTTCCTCATCAAGATAGAAATCCATTGTCAACCTCCTCAAAGTCTTCTTATCGATTTTGGATGCCCCCATGGGATATGTCTAGTTTTGGATGAAATTCTTGATATCATAGTACCGGCTATACCTTGTGCCCAAAGTCTATTCTAGCCATAAAAGCTAATGTGACCAAAGCATCAGGAAAATAGTTTCCTTCCATTCCTAAATGGGTGGACTTTATTTCCTCGAATTCTCTAGCCAATTTAGACAGGTATTTTTGGTAAGGTCTCAACTTCTCCTCCTTGGTTTGCCCTTTTTTTTCACTTAGCAAATAATCAAAATCAGAGTCTCCATACATATCTTTCTAATATTCAGCTCCAATGCCACCTTTAAAACGAGAATGCATGCTTCATACTCCTTTGTTGTTAGTGCACCCAAACTACGACTTAAATCAAACCGGATAATGTTTCTTATCAGGAAAGATTAGCACCGCCCCCACTCCGTTACCATAGCACCATCAAAGTACATAATCCACCAATCTGATTTCCCTTCCTCGACTGAAAACAGATCTTCATCATGAAAATCAAAGTTTAACAGCTCATAATCTTCCATAGCATGGTCAGCTAGGTGATTGACGATGACATTCCCTTTCATGGCTTTCCTTGTCATATATACTATGTTGTACTCAGCCAGTAGAACTTGCCATTTTGCAATTCAGCTTGATAGATAGGGATGGATTCAGTAGGTACTGCTTGATTTTCTCGAAAACTTCTTCACGCTCTTATTCCAAATTTCAAGATTCTTCTTCCTTAACAATCAAAGATTGGGTCACAAGTCATGGTTAATTGGGATATAAACTGGGCAATGTAATTCAATCTTCCTAAGAACCTTATTACATCATTCTCAATCTTGGGAGGTAGCATAGATTAAATAGCCTTTACTTTGTTGGGATCCACTTTTATCCCTTTGTCACTCACCACAAATTCTAACAACTTCTCATATTTCACCTCAAATGAACACCTCATTAGGATAAGCCTCAACTTATATTTTCTTAGTCTTTCAAACAATTTCTTCAATATTTGGACATGATTATCTCCCTCTCTAGATTTAGCAATCATGTCATCAACGTATATTTCAATCTCTTTGTGCATCATGTCGTGAAACAAAGTCACCATAGCCTTTTGGTAGATAGCCCCAACGTTCTTTAACCCAAATGGCATGACTTTGTAGCAAAAGGTTCCTCATGGTGTTACAAAGGTTTCTTCTCCTTATCCTCGTCATTTTTATTTGATTGTAGCCCAAAAATCCATCCATAACGGAATATATATAGTTACGTGATGCATTGTCCACCAACATATCTAGGTGTGGTAAAGAAAAATTGTTTTTAGGGCTAGTCCAATTTAAGTCCCTAAAGTCCACACAAACTCTGATTTTATCTTCCTTTTTAGGTGCTACCACTATATTGGACACACATCGTGGATATTTGACTACTTCTAGAAAATCGTCGTTCCATTGCTTTTTAATTTCTGCTTTTACTTTGATTAAGACATCTGGATGGATTCTTCTTAACTTTTGCTTAACCGGTTTGCATCCTTCTACCAGTGGTACCCTATCCACCAGGCATATCTATATAATCTCAGAGTAATGCAATCAAATCTTCTCGTACTTTAGGAGTGATCACAATCCATATCCTTAATTTTTTTCTCTTAATTCTTCATTGCCCACATCTATGGTTTCAAGTTCCTCTCTAACAGCTTTCCAAGCTTGTTCATGTTGTCCTATAAATTTGGTGAATTCCCTAATGTTATTTTCATCCCATTCTTCCTCTTTTACATCTATTATATATTCTTTAAAGTTTGATTATTCATTCTTAGTGTAAAGTGCAGGTGTTTGTTATGGAAGATTCGCTTTTAGGGTTTCTGAAAGCGAAAAGTGATGTGTAAATGCATAGTAAAAACATGAAGATGAACTTTTGAAAATGCATGATCTCATTAAAAGGAAAAGTTTGGCTAAAAAAACAAGGATAAAATCCAATTGACATTTAGAACCTCAATTTAAAAAGGTGAAAAAGGCAAACAACAACACAATATCATGATCAAACAAGCATTGTTGATTAAATTTTGAACACCAATAAAGCTTCTTGGGTCTCCCAATTCTAAAACATCTCCCCCTTTGCTAGCTTTTGAATGAAGGTCTTGAGATTCAAGATGCTTTGAGCTTAGGCTATTTTGGATGCAAAAAGATATTATGGATCATACATCCTAAGGATATGTTCTATTTTCTTTATGTGAGACATTGGATAGGTTTACTAATTGGTCTCTAAAGAAGGTCTCTTGATGTCCTAGTGATCACCCTCGTAAAGGCAATATGGGGGTTCAGTAGATGGTGGGATGACACGTGTACCAATCACTATCAGTCTAAACACTCAGCAAAGAGTTGGGGTTTACACAAACTTAAAACTTGACTCAAGTCATAAGACAAGCTGCTAGTCCCCCACCTAACTTAAAGTTAAATGTATGTGCCCTCCAAAAGATAACAATAATAAAGTGATGCATAACTATACCATGTATGATAGAATATAAAGATGCATGCTAAAGCTTTTAAACAAAGTATCATTCATAGTAAAAAAAAACAAGACATAGCATAATAAAAAAAAACAATTATCAAGCTTAGTCCTAGAGTCCCCAGCGGAGTCGTCATCTTGTCCCACCCTCGCGAGCAGAGCGCGGCGTCGCGGTGACCCTCAATTGATTTCGGGGTTTTTTTTTGTTTTTGTGAATAAGAGAGTCGTCACCTAGTATTTTGATCACTAGGAACCCTAACTAGTCTTTCAGAGATTCTAAGGCAAGAGACTGGTTGCGTAAAGGGAAGGTATTAGCACCCTTAGTACGCCCTACCTAAGGTAAGCTGCTTGGTGTTTGGTTTGCTTTATAATTATTATGGTGTTGGTGTTTTCTAATCCCATCAGTTTTCCTAGGTTTGATTCGAACTAAATTTATTAAGATACAAATCCAAGGAGATTCCATGTGTTTTGAAAGCTCATTTTTCTCTTAATATTTCAAGAGTTTGCGACTCGTGAATCACAAGGAGGAGGGACAAAAATTTAGAAATCTAGAGCGTTTTAAAAAAAACTACTTTTTTGCCTTAATGTTTTATACTCTCACGGCTCGTAAACCGTGGAGTAAAAAAATTGAAATGTTCTCGATTATAATCAAGGCTTCTTTCAAGGATGTGTGCGGATTTATTATTCCTAGAAAATTATTTTGAATATTTACCGCTCCAGATTTCTTTATCCAAATATTAACAGTGAATAATAACAAATTATTCCCAATAATATTTTGGATATTCGTCCTTTAAGGATTTTTTCTCCAAACATTAGCGGTGAATAATAGATAAATTCCCCCCAAAATAAGATTTTTATTATTTTTGGAATATTGGTCAATACCCTTTGGAGTTTTACAAATATGTTGTAAAATCCAGAAATACAAGAAAATAATTTTTTGTTGTGTTTAGGAAATCCATACGAAAACACATTTTCAAAACTTCAAATATTTGTTTTTTTATATGAAAAAGAAAATTCAGAATATGTTAGGGTATTGGCCGTATGCCACACAAGAAAACATTTTTTTGTTTTTTCAGACATATGTTTGCAACATTTCGTGGAAAAATCAGGTATTTTAATACCAGATTTGTATTTCCACAATATAAAAAATACAAACCATAAACTAAATACCCGAGAAAATCAATGATATTACTTTTTTTTTGGGCTGGGTCCAGCTCGACCCATGTGGCTAGGCTGAACCCAACAGGCTTAACCTGGTCGCTGGCCCAAACTAGTGACCCAGCTAGGCAAACAATGCCTCATTATTTACTGTTCAAGTGAATTATAATTCACTTGAACAGTAACAAAAGCATGCACAGTAACCATTAATATGCAAAGTGAAAAGAATGCATGGAAACTCACCTAGCGCTGAGACGAGCGAAGGCGATGGCGCTGAGACCACTGAGCGCTGCTCACGAAGGAAGATCCGGCCTGCTGCTCACAGCAGAAACAGAATTGTTGTCATGCAGGAGAGTTTCCGATGTGGCTTTAATAAAGGCTGGGAAAAAAAAACATCATGCTGTCATGTTACTGCTGCTGTTTGCCGCTTTGGGAGGAAGGATCCCTGCTACTGTGCTGCTCTTGCTTATTGCTACTCATAGTGTTGTCATCTCGTTCACAGGTGGAGGAAAGTCTTCCGCTGGCATGGCAAATGATCAGCGCCCTTGGAGTCTCGGTTTTCTGCTCCTTTACTTTCCTTTGACCTCCCTTCTTATTTCTCCATCTTTTCCGTAATGACCTGCTGTTAGCAGTGGAGTGGAAGGGAGAGTGGAGAGCTGGCGCAGCCTGTTCTCTGGTCAGGAGAAGACGAGGCTGTTCTATATATCTAGCCAGGGGTTTCTCTGATTTTCTTCTTTAGAAGAGGGGCGGCAATCAGGGTCTTCTGGTGTACTTCAAAAGAAAAGAGAAATGAGGGGAGTGAAGATGGGAAGGGAGGTCTTGGCCGAGAAAGAGAGCTTCTGATGAGGGCAAGATATGGGGCTGTGAGTGGGAAACGTGGGAAGGAGAGAGATGAGCTCGTTGTCTGTGGTGTGGGACAGCCGAGAGGGAAAAGAGAGTTTTGGTGACAGGGAGAGGGGACAGTGTATGACCAGAGAAAGATCCTTAGTTTCTTCAAAGGGAGGGGTTGCTTCGTTGTTTTTATTTTTAAAAGATGAGCAGGGCTACAGCTTCTTTGCTACGGCTTCTTTGCTAGAGAAATAGGGTTAGGGTTTTCTTTGCTAAAGATGAGCAGGGTTTTTTTTGTGTTTCCTCTAATTTTTGTTTGTCTCTCTGCCCCCTTGTAAATTGTTTCCGATGTGGCTTTAATAGAGGCTGGGGAAAAAAAAAACATCCTGCTGTCATGTTACTATTGTTGTTTGCCGCTTTGGGAGGAAGGATCCCTGCTACTGTGCTGCTCTTGCTTATTGCTACTCACAGTATTGTCGTCTCGTTCACATATGGAGGAAAGTCTTCCGCTGGCATGGCAAAAGATCGGCGCCCTTAGAGTCTCGGTTTTCTGCTCCTTTACTGACCTTCGACTTCCCCTCATATTTCTCCATCTTCTCTGTAATGACCTGCTGTTAGTAGTGGAGTGGAAGGGAGAGTGAAGGGCTGGCGCAGCCCGTTCTCTGGTCAGGAGAAGACGAGGCTGTTCTATATATCTAGCCAGGGGTTTCTTTGATTTTCTTCTTTAGAAGAGGGGCGGCAGTCAGGGTCTTCTGGTTTACTTCAAAAGAAAAGGGAAATGAGGGGAGTGGAGATGGGAAGGGAGGTCTTGGCCGAGAGAGAGAGCTTCTGATGAGGGCAAGACACAAGGTTGTGAGTGGGAAACATGGGAAGGAGAGAGATGAGCCGGTTGTCTGTGGGGTGGGACAACCGAGAGGGAAAAGAGGGTTCTTGTGAAAGGGAGAGGGGACAGTGTATGGCCAGAGAGAGATCCTTAGTTTCTTCAAAGGGAGGGGTTGCTTTGTTGTTTTTATTTTTAAAAGATGAGCAGGGGCTACGGCTTCTTTGCTAGAGAAATAAGGTTAGGGTTTTCTTTGCATAGGGTTTTTTTTTGTGTTTCCTCTAATTTTTGTTTGTCTCTTTGCCCCCTTGTAAATTTTTCTCCCCTCCTCTTAAATATGGCTGGATGTTCACTTATATAGAAAATCTATACACGTGCTATTTAAGGAAATATTGCAATAATTATTGCAGAGATTGTCTTCTATAACCAACACCAACAAATCCTATATATATAGCATTTTATATTGCAGTGATTATTTTTCATAACCAGCACGAATCAAATCATATATCTATAGTATTTTATATTGCAGTAATTATATATGATTCAATAATTATCTCCTTGATACATTGCTTCTTTGATATTAGCCCTGATGCTCTATGTTATCGCCACATGTAAACCCTTATTATTATTTTTTATTTTTTTATTTTTTATTTTTTATTTGAAAATTTATCAAAATATGGGTCAAAAATTGGGTAGCAACATTATTCATGTGTGAACAATAGAACGTGAATTATAATTCACGTCTACTGTTCACTTAGTAGACAGCAAAGAAGAAGAAGAAGAAAGGGAAGAGGAAGGAGGCTGACCTGCGGTGGAAGCTTGGCTGCGATGAGGAGGTTCAGCCGGTGGCTCAGTAGGCTTCGGTGAAGAGAATGGTGGCCGTTGTTGGTTGTTGGTGATGGAAGAAAAAAAGTTGCAGAGGAGAGAGGCTCTGCGGTCACGGTGGCTGTTCTACCACTGGTGAGGATTTGGGTTCGTAGGGAGGCTGCGCCGCCGTCTGTTGGTGGAGTAGAAAGGTGTTTGTGGGGGCTTCAGGGGCTGAAGACACGGTGGGGAAAGAAGGAAGGGAGGGAAATGTTGGCTGGAACCGGAAATGAAAATTTTCTCCACTCTTGGAGCATGAAAATCACATATATTTATAGGTGGCGGAAAAGGGACACCTTTTCTCTTCTAGTGCCAAATTTCGGCCCTTGTTCGACCCGAAAGCACTCCAACCATTGCTTCAAAGCAATGATGAACTGCTAGTTTTATACAGGAAAATGGTTGGTCGGGTTGGATACTTTGGAGCGGTGTCGCTGCCTCTGCAGCCTCGATAAGTCCGAACAATTTATACTAAAGTGTAGTCAGGTATCACATGATCATTTTCATGAGGCTTTATCTAATTTGGAGAAGAAACGAGGCGTTAAACGCCTTGGGAAGAAAGCCCCTTGGGCAGCCTCACTAGAGAAGAAGATGAATAGTAACTTTTCTACCAATTACGCTTTAGTCCTTCAATTTGTGGCTTATCTCTAATTACATCCCTAATTGACTTCAAAATTTCAATTCTGTTCAATTTCACCCCTGAAGAACTTCAATTCAAGCCCCTGATTTCAATGTCTATTTCCCCTTTGGTTATTGGTTTCAGATTTATTCAATTTAACTCTTAATCAATTTAACTCTTAATCGATCAATAAACTTCTAATTTCTTCAATTTGACCCCTGATTTGGTCAATTTCAATCTCTATTTACACGCCTTTTCCAGTTTGGTCCTTGGTTTTGAATTTCTTCAATCAAGTCCCTAATTGGCCATAAAACTTCAATATTTATGCAATTAAACCCTTAATTTGACCAAATCAACTCTCAAAACTTCTAATTTAACTCAGAACTTTAATTTTTTCTAATTAAAGCCTAAATTGACTTAAAAATAAATTTTTCTTGCAATCAAACCCTTCATAAATTCAATTAAACCTCCAATAAAATTTAATTGAGTATATAAATATATTTTTTTTTACCTTTCTTCTTCAAGTTGAATTTTCTTTGTCAATAGGACTCTTCATCTATAAAAAAATATACTATCAAATTTTAATTTTTTAGCCTCCTCGACCAATTTCTAGCTATTTTCTTGGCGCTCCGACATTCTCTTCTCACTGTTACTATTTTTTTTATTTTTTTGTTTTTAATCCGAACATATATATTTTTATTATTATTTTTTGGAAAAAAAAGATGAAATTAAGGAATAACTCAAAAATAAGTTATGACAACTCAAAGACATGATTTCTCCCCATACAGAAAAACCACTTTCGTTGCTGCAATCCTATTGAGCAACACATTCATTATCAACATCTCTATTACTAGCACAAAATAACAAATTAGTGCAACATTTTATATTGTTTTCAAGAACACACCAAATCTTAGTTTTCCTATTCTTATTTGTCTCGTCAATAAAATATAAATCAAACTAAATAAGGCTAAAGCATTTATAATAATACATATCCTGGATTTTTAACTTGAGCAACAAAATTTCCAAACAGTACAATGTAATTTAAAAATCCAACACATACCAACTTCAATCTATAACAAATTATACAAAACCCATATGAAAATCCTTGAATTTATAAACCCTTAATTCTTTATTAATCTCTCTAGATCCTAATTTTCATTCACTTTCCCTGGAAAAGAGCATAATCATGGTTGTTACTTCAATTAGATTCAAGCCCACCAAACAAATTTAAAAATATCATCTCCAATGACATGCATACTATAAAATTAGACATCATGTTTTTCAAGCAATAACTCATCCAGATACAAAGCTTGTCAAAAAACAAACTTTTAGTGACCCTAAAACTAGCGGGGAAAAACCCAATTCTTGTTAGTTTTTTTTGCTCAGTAATATTTTCAAGCAAAATATAACAACAACAACACCAGCAGAACCTACTATCAAAACCCAATTCAGAAAGCCATCAAAATTTGTTAGGGACATATGGTGATAAAGCTCCAATTTCCTTGTCCGGTCACATTTCCTAGCTTTCAAGAACCTGAAGGACACATTTAGATTGATTATTTTAGTCCTAACTAATTGGATAAATTATATATTAATTCTCAATTTTTATACAACTGCTATAAATTCTAAAATATATACAGAGTTTTGTCTTTTCCATGACACTCTGATGCCATTGCATTTTTCTAATGCACTCCACTCTTTAGCAAATATTTATTTTTGCTTCAAAGTTATGATTGAAATTGAGATAGTACTGGGTATTCTTTAGCAACAAACAATGTGTACAAATAAATATATGGACACCCACATGTCATTTCCCACGAATAAAAAAAAACACTATAGCGCTCCAAGGATGCAACGTGTGCTACCTTTATTTGGTAAATAAGGATGAATAGATTGGCTTTTACCTTGATAGCCATAAAGTCCCTTGGTATGGCTCTGACCGCCAGCATATTATGTAGGAGAGTTGGATACAAAATAAGCAACTGGTGACTGCTAGCAAAAAGAATGTGCAAGCGACAATTAAAAGAAGAAGGAAGCAATAGATAGGGAACAAAGTTTAAGAAAAAGAAATTATTAGCTCATCTAGAACCGGACATCCATGCGCATCAAATTGGAATTAGGAAGAGACAAAGAAAAACCCCCAAAAGGATTCTATTTTTTTCTAAACTTATTTTCTTCTCTGCTACCATGTCCGTGGAAGACCTAACCACATTTCTGTTACTTCTACATAGACAAACAAAAAAAGCCAGATACTTATACCTGAAAGTACTTGGAAAATCTAGAGTGGGTGGACCTTTTGTTGCAGAGTTGTGATTCCCATTACAAGCCTCTTTAGCCGTTCTTGTTCAAATTCTAAAAAATCAAGAAATTAAAAGAAAAACTCAATCCACATCAATTTCATAAGCAACTCAAAAAAAAAGAAAATATTGGATGATCATAAAATTGATATATAACCCACAAATTAAAAACTCAAAAACCCTAAATCAAACAACCCAACAAACATCAATTCGGGGAAAAAAATCAAATTACCTGAGAGTGTACAGAGTTGTCGTTATGAATGGAAGAAAAGAGAGAAAACTTGTTTGATTCCAATCAAAAGACTCATTGCGTACCCACTCTTCTGGATGGAGAACTTGGATGAAAAAAATGAAAGAAATGATATAAAATCAGAGAGAGAGAGAGAGAGAGGCTGGTATGGTTTTTTTTTTTTTATGAATGGAAAAACGACTAGACTGAAAAGACTATACCCATATTTTAATTTTCTTGGGTATCAAGAATAAATATGTCTTTTCACTGTATATTCTAAAAATGAAAAAACCTAAACACTAACCTGGTTACGAATGGTTGTGGAATCATTTACCTGTTTATAAAATCATTAGCATATTTTTTTAATGTTTTAAAAATATTTTTTTATTTATTTTAAATTAAATTTATTTTAATATTTTTGAATTATTTTGATATTAAAAATAATTTTTAAAAATAAAAAAAATATTATTTTAATATATTTTTAACCATTTTAAATACTCATAAAAAAATAACAAATAACTCTGAATTAAAGATAACATTTAGAAAAAATTTATTAATTTTTTAAAAAAAAAATATCAGATACTGCTGAGTCTGGCAAACCAAGCTAGCTTGCCTAACCTATTTTGCCAGAGCCTACACGATTGGGCTTTTAATTTTTTTTGTTTGCAACTGGGGTGAACGAGCCCTGAATTTCTTTGGAAAACCTAGATTTTGGCCATTGTAGTGACTAAATAAAAACCTATTTTTTAATTTTTTTTGACTCAAAACACCTATAAAACACCGTAAAAACTGTGATAAACTTATTTATAGTCTCAAAAAATCGTCTCAAAAATCAAAATCAACCTGAATCCAAAAATTAACCCGAGTTCAAATTCGTTTTTTCATAAACTTTAAAGGTATAAAAACACATAATATGAACTCGTTTCCTCAAATAAAATCATTTGATATAAATTGGTATCAATAACACTTTTCTCTCTCTATTGCTGGAATTCGGAGACGTTTCTCACTTTTCTTTCAACTAAGAACTAAAAAATATCAAAAATGAACTTTTGTACCAAAATTAAATTGAAAAAATATTGAGGTACTGAAATTATATAATTTATATAATTTTTAAAGTTTAAGGATCAATGTATATTTTTTGTGAAATTTATAGCATGACACTAATATTTGAAGTATTTTTTATTTTATTATTTCTTTTAATCTTATATTTTCATAAAATATCAAAATCAATTGATATTTGATTAGAATTAATCATTTAAAAAAAATTAAGAGTTAGATTAAAAAAAAATTACATAACTCATCCACGGTAATTTATAAAAAGATGAACAATAAAGTCTTTTGTCTTAGTATAATAAAATACCCTAGAGTAATACTTAATAGTAAATTTCTGAAAACGTCCCAATTTGAATTTACCAACATCAACAAAGAAATTCCAATTTCCAAATAAGGAATAAAAAAGGGTTCAAAACCCTAATATTCATAAATAATAATAATCAATCACTTTGCTATCTATCTCTCGTCTAGGGTTACCGTTGAGATATCATCATCACTTTCGCTTGGCTCAATCAATCGATGTAATGAAGCGAGAGCGAGATCACCAGTTCGAATGCGGAATATGCGGAGCAGAAGACCGGTATCTCCTCCACAACGTCCGCCACCGTACCCCATCCTACCGCCGCCTTTGCACGAACTGTCTCTTAAAAGACCACCGTGGTCTCTTCTGCCCTTTCTGCTTTAGTGTTTATGAAGAACCACTCCCAATTGATCGATCCATGTGTAACAAATGCCCTTCCATCTCTCACAAACCTTGCATCCCTTCCAATTACCCTCACCACACTCCCTTCATCTGCCCCTCTTGCTCCTCCCCCAATTTCTCCTTCTTTAATCCTACTACAAACGGAGATTCTCCTTCCGGCAGGATCATCGATAGAGATTCCGCCAGAGCGCTTGTTGCTGCCGCCAAGATTGCTGCCGTTTCCATGACGAAAGCGGCGGCGATGGCCAAGGTTGAAGCTGAGAAAAGGGTTAAGGAAGCTACTTATGCAAAGAAGAGAGCTAGAGAAGCGCTTGAAAGGCTTGCTTATTTGGCTGCCAAAGAGAAAGAGATTATGGAGGGAAAAGGAGGAGGAAGTAATTATAATGGGCTTTATCTAGCTCCTCCTCCTCCTCCTCCGCAGATTACAGGGAAAGTGGAGAAATGATGATGATTTTACTTCTAAATAGGGTAAACTAGCGCTGCTGCTACTACTGCTTTCCTTGTCTTCTCTCTTTTGGTTTTGGATTCTTGGATATGATGGATGATGTTGCTATTGTTGTTAGAGATGATTTTCATTATGTTTAGTTTTTGGACAAATTTCTGTCTCTTTTTCGCTCTGAGTTTCAATCATCATCTTTAATAACTTTTTACTTGTATATTTTGGTGTTTAACTCACTAACTACATATATCCTTTCATCTTATCAATCATTTTGCAAGTTAAATTTCTCTTTCTTTCTTATGCATCTTGAAAAAGTATTAATTGATTTTTTTTTATCTCCCAAGCTACTAACTACTATTAAAAGAAGGAATTAGCACAGGCAATTCTGGGATTGGGACTTTATTGTGAAGTATGCCATGAAATTGTAAGTTGGAGCTGCTGAGTCTTTATGGAGTTGATTGAGAGTTGGAGTCGTAGCTGCTGAGTTTTTATGCAGTTGATTGAATTTTGGCAGGGGCACTCTAAAGTAGAGGAAGCTAAATAACAATTTATTGTGGCTATAAGTGAGTGAATTATTACATCTTCCCGTCATGTTTTGATTGAAAATGGAAATGCAACTGTCTGTCTTCTTCTCCACCTGCCTTGCCTTCCTTTATTTGTTTTCGTTGTGATTCCTTCGTTTCTGGTTTCTTTATGCGTTTCAGTTCACCTGTTTTTTTTATTGCTTAGAATAATGCCAAATGAAACTTTGGAGTTTTAACAAAAACCTTTACACGCTGGCTATGCTATTATTAATTTATCTTCTGGCTAAAATCAGTTCAAGTTGGGTGGTGCTGCTTCGGTTGATGGCAAATCTGCTGATATTATCTATTTCAACATATTGCTGCTAGGAATCTGTTCTGTTATTACAGATTGCCTTCAAAGTTGGAAACGGGAGGACATAATCATCATCTTTATCGGAGGTATTTTATGGCTTACAGTTACAGTGACTACTAGTACACCAACAAGGATTATTAAGAATCCTCTCACAACAACATTACCTGGTTTCGTCGTGCTTCTTCTTCTTCTTCTTCTTCTTCTTCTTCTTTTCCCTCAACTCAAGTTTTACTTGTTCTGATGAGTGATGGATTTGTGAATTCCCATCGAGGGGAAAGGATAAATAAGGAGAGACTAAAACCAAATAACACGAAGCTCCATTTTCTACAGACAAGGGTGTCTTAAATTAGGAAGATTGTATTTTTTTTCAGCAGGATTGCATAAGCATGTTCCATTGTAGGTGCTGTATCTCTGGTTTACAAGCAAAATTATCTGCTGAAGGATGAGATTTTTTTAGAGGAAATGATGGCTGCCAGAGAGTTAATTTTGCAGTCCTGCAAGCAATATTCTCTGAAACGGGTTCGTACTTTGTGAATAGTCGAGAGCCAATGTTGAAATCTACAAAGAAAAGCCTCCTAATTAAATATGGCATTCTACGAAGCCATCAGTTTGCACCGCCAAGTATGCTTTACAAACGTTAATGTTGTTGATGCTAATCTGATGCTCGAAGTCCCAAGTCCACATAGATTAATCTGAGTTCTAATTAATCACTGATTTATCCCATTTTATAGTTTCAACTTGTATATTTGCGGATGGTATTAGGGGCTGCACTCGATTCCACCGCCGATAATTTAGTAGACAGTGAACAAAATATATACGTCTAATTAGCTAGCTTAATAACTTTTATTGTATAGTTAGGTAGCTAGCTAGCTTTTAATTGTTATTTGCTGCCCATCCCAAGTTTCTTGATTTTGAGGGACCGAAAAAGAGAACGGAAAAGTCTTTCCTTTTTTAGTCCCTGAATTCGAATAACCAATTTACATATTATTTTTTCGTCCTTTCTTTTTTCGGGCCAATTTACACATGAATAGAAAAGGACTAAACTTTATTATATTATATTATAATTATATATAAAATAAAACTAAAAGTGCCCGGTGTGTGCATTGTGCCTATGAGGCAATGCTTCGTGGATTACAATAGCAAAATCAAAATGAATTTTGACTCCACATCAAATGTTATCTTCAACAATGGTGTTAAAAGCTTCACATTATCCTTTTCTCGGTACTTAGAAGTGTGT
>Ga0325402_1002686_pt1 | contig 15726 bp, 8 predicted proteins | sample PopdelMetagenome_22_FD_207212 | JGI IMG/M metagenome (GOLD analysis project Ga0325402, IMG submission 207212) | Populus deltoides microbial communities from Bellville, Georgia, United States - Xylem-PdKOR-R3 | ecosystem: Host-associated > Plants > Phyllosphere > Stem > Wood/Secondary xylem... | reverse complement strand
TTTTGTTACTTTTTTTATATATAAAAACAAATTGAGCCGAAAATAATCATCTCTATAAATCACACTTACTAAACTCTTCTAGGCTCGAGAGATCGGCCATAACTTACATGATTTTTTTCTTAGCCTGAGCTGAATATTAAAATAAATTAATTTAGTTTGATGTAGTTCATATAATTAAAATTTGATTTGATTTTAAAAAGAATATTATTTTAATTTTTTTATATATAAAAATTAGAGCTATTTTATTTTAATTAATTTGAGTTCACATGCTTAACTAGGCAGCATGCTAGGTTTAATTACTGTGTTATAAAGTAATGCCCAAGTTCAACATTTTACTTAATTTTTATTTTATTTTATTTATACTTAATAAGTCATCATTATAAAATTGGGCTTTTTTTAAATTAATCTTCGTTATTTTTTCTGTTTTGTCTTCTATTATCTTATCTGATCCCACTGATAAACTTTTGAGGATGCCATAATTGCACCATTAATATAATAAATTATACCATTTCATGATTTGAAAGACTTTCTCCTCTAAAAAATTCCGATAACACACCAATTTCATACCCCCTGCTAGCATTACTCATATTGTAACTTCATGAAGGCAAACATTAAATTCACTGCAAAAATTAATGCTATGAACATACCATTCCTTAAAATGAATTTATTTTTTTTACTTTCCAGGAAAGAAGCACATAAAATGTAAGAGTTTAACCTAGCTAATCATACTCCTCTAAGGCGCGCGCACACAATAATTTATTTCACCCTAGAATTACTCATATTGTATATTCATGAACAGGGGCGAAGGCGAAGCAAGAAAAAAAATTAAAAAGAGTCAAATTAAAAGAATTATTTTTAAAAAATTAAAAATTTAGTTATTTTATACAATGATGGGGTTGGGAAAATTTTCCTTGCGAGAGCCGGGGTCTCTGTCAGCCTCCCGCCTCCGCCACTGTTCATGAAAGCAAACATCAAATTCACTGTAAAAATTAATGCTATGATGAAAACACCATTGCATAAAATGAATTTTTCTTTTTAATTACTTTATAGGAAAGAAGCACGTAAAATATAAGAGTTTAACCTAGCTAATCATACTCCTCTAAGTTTCCATTTATTTTGAAACCAAGTGCTAATCTTATCCCAATCAGTGGACAATATTTCTTCATGCTCCGGCTAGTTGTCAACTCAAGAAAAAAAAAGTAAAGCACACGTATTCAACCTCTTTAATTAATTATCCCCCATGATGTTCATATCCTCTACTAAAGTTGTTATATTAATCTGTAAAGCAAGGTTGATTAGGGAGAAGATTAGTGAAAAGCTAGACAAATCCAGTCGTATTTTTCTCAAATCCCAAGCCCCATCGTCCAATATGAGAAGCTGGAAGAAACGTGACATGACTGTCACTAGATGTTGGCCATGGCCATATACAATTAATCCACATTTTGCTAGCTGCAAAATGGGTGCGCTTGCACAACTGGGTCCTTTAAACCCATCGTCCCTTACCTGTCACTTGCATTGAATTTAAACCTCACCTAATCCTGCGGGTTAATATGGTAATCCATCAATCTTGGCTAATTTTTATATCATTGAAAATTGATCTACATAAATCTGATTAACTTTTCATTTATTAACTCATGACTTGAAAATATTATAATCAAAATATGAATGAGACTTGATTTGTTTTAATGTTTTTTTTAAACATTTTTTTAAAAAAAACTTTTTATAACAATGAATTTTAAATTAATCATGTCAACTTAAATTAATTTATCTAATTTATAATCTGAATTATAAATTTTACTCAGGTTTTACAACTATGGTGACTTAATTTAACTTGGAATTTTAATCCTACAATATATGTTAAGAAAACAAGATGGCAAGAAGTATATATGCCGACATTATTATTTCTCTGTCTAGCTAACATATTCTTAGTTTTAGCGCAAAATAGAAATGGATTTAATTAAATATTATACCATTTTCATTGTAAAACCTAAAAGAAAGAAAGAAACTCTATTTTTATTTGCTTATTGTATACCTTGATGGTCTCCAAGCAACAAATTTACAAGGAATTAGACTTAATTGTCTATATTATTAATTAAATACTTGATTTTATTTGAAAAACTCGTCCTATAATAAATTACATTACAGTAATTAAAATATTACATCATTTTCTCATAATACTATAAAAATAAATTTTTTATGTGAAGTTTTTATATATATAAACGTGATATTTGCATCTTTTTTACGAAGAGTCACTCATGCTATTCTCTTCCATATTATAGGTTTTTATGTTCTACTTTCCTGTTTGTTCATCTAGCTTAAAAACTAACCATTTATTATATATGAAGCCTACATTTATCACTTATCAGTTGACATGTCGAATTATATAAAAATATTGTAAGATAATTTTGTTTAGTGACTTCATTTTTATATCCATGCAATGAAGAATTCATGAGGAACTGCTTCAAAAACCATGAACCCATGTCATAATTTCCCAAAACAACGATAATGAAAGAATAAAATAATACAAGAATGGCAGAGGTGGACCACTGGGACCAAAAAGAAAGAAAAGAATAATAATAATAAAACAGTAAAGAGGAAGGATACATTGCATGTTGGCAAAAGCCAATGAACCTCTCTTTCTGCCAACATTTCTTCGCTTCTTTCATACTATATATTATTGACACAGCACTGCTTTTCTTTCAAACATCTAGCCAAGAAAACAAAGCCCTTCTCTTCTTTCTTTCTCTCCTTTGTTTTCTTTTTTTGCCCTACTTTGTTGGGGTTTCAAGTTGTCTACTTTTTCCCACTCTTGGTGATGCATTCAAGCTTACTTGCTTCAACTCTGATTGGTTTTTTGTTACTTGTTATCAGTTTGTGTGGTTTTTGTGCTGTTAATCAACAAGGCTTCTTCTTCTTCTTCTTCTTCTTCTTTCAGTTGTTTCAGTCATGCCTGCTCTTGTTAACTACAGTGGTAAGTTCTCTTTTTTCCCATTCTTTGGTGTTTTTGGCTTTTGCTTGTGTTTCTTAAGGTTTAGAACTGAATTATGTTTGTTGGGTTGGTGGTGTTTGATTTGAGGTATATTATAATCTTTTCTGTTAGGATTGGATTCTTGGTATGAAAATAGTATGTAAAGAAACCAAGTTGGATTCCTTTCTTGATTGGTTGTTCTGTAATGGATAAAACATGATCTGTCTGCAAACTACTTAGCTTCGTTTGACTTTGGACAAGTAATTTGAGGTTTTTAGATGGAAATTTTGGAAAAGAGGAAACTTTAGGAGACATGTTGGATTGCTGGTGGTTTACTAGTGAATTTTTGAATGAGAGGATTAGATCCTTGAAGAATTTTTCTTTCTGTTGGAAAATCTTGTAAGAGGCTTCAATTTATTTGAAATAAAAATCGAAGCTTGAATTTAGTTGTGTCTGCTTGCTTCCAGTACTGTCATCTTGAATCTTTTGCGAACTACATAGAATCTTTTAGATAGCTTTAGCTTATTGGATCTGTTGATGGATTTTTCAGGAGATGATGAAATCTATTCTGGGGGCTCTTTCTATGCAAATTCCTCAGACCTTGGTCGATTATATTCAATTGGATCCCGTGTGGATGTATATAGCCCTGCTTGCAAGCGGGCTCGCATTAGTGCCCCATTTCTCTTCGGATCATCTGGGTTTGAACAGAATAAGCGACCATCAATTGAAGTTCTTCCAGATGAATGCCTTTTTGAGATCTTCAGACGCGTTCCTGAAGGCAAAGAGAGGAGTTCATGTGCCTGTGTCTCCAAGAAATGGCTTGTGCTTTTGAGCAGTATCCGGAGGAATGAATTTTGCAATAGCAGTGCTGCAGCCGAAGAAAAGGAAACAGTAGCTCCTGTTCGTAATGATGTTGAGATGGTGTCTTGCGAAGAAAACAGGGAAGTTGAGAGTGATGGGTACCTTACCAGGTCCTTGGAAGGAAAGAAAGCAACAGATATGAGACTTGCTGCTATTGCTGTTGGGACAAGCAGCCGAGGGGGGCTAGGCAAGCTTTTGATCCGGGGAAGCAATTCTGTTCGTGGGGTTACTAACCTTGGTCTATCAACAATTGCCCGTGGTTGCCCTTCTCTGAGGGCTCTTTCCTTGTGGAACGTTCCTTTTGTTGGTGATGAGGGTCTATTTGAGATCGCCAAAGAATGCCATTTGCTTGAGAAGCTTGACCTTACCAACTGTCCTTCAATTTCCAACAAAGGTTTGATTGCAGTGGCCGAGAACTGCCCGAATTTGAGTTCTCTAAATATTGAATCTTGTTCTAAGATTGGTAACGAGGGATTGCAAACTATCGGAAAGCTTTGCCCCAAGTTGCAGTCGATCTCTATTAAAGACTGCCCTCTTGTTGGGGATCATGGAGTATCAAGTCTATTATCTTCTGCTTCTTCTGTATTGACAAGGGTGAAGCTTCAGGCCTTGAACATCACGGACTTCTCTCTTGCCGTAATTGGGCACTATGGGAAGGCTGTTACAAATCTTGCCCTCAGTGGTCTCCAGCATGTTAGTGAGAAGGGCTTTTGGGTCATGGGTAATGCTAAGGGTTTGCAGAAATTAATGTCTTTGACAATTACTTCATGCCGGGGAATAACAGATGTGAGTCTTGAAGCTATTGCCAAGGGATCCGTGAATCTGAAGCAAATGTGCCTCCGTAAATGTTGCTTTGTGTCTGATAACGGGTTAGTCGCTTTTGCCAAAGCTGCAGGATCTCTTGAGAGCCTGCAATTGGAGGAATGTAACAGGGTTAGCCAGTCGGGGATCGTAGGTGCCCTTTCGAACTGTGGAGCAAAGTTGAAAGCTCTTAGTCTTGTGAAGTGCATGGGAATTAAGGATATGGCTTTCAGAATGTCAGTGTCCTCTCCTTGCAGTTCTCTTCGATATTTGTCCATTAGAAATTGCCCAGGATTTGGCAGTGCCAGCATGGCTATGATAGGGAAGCTGTGCCCTCAGCTTCAGCATGTTGACCTAAGTGGGCTTTGTGGAATTACAGATGCTGGGCTTCTGCCACTGTTGGAGAGTTGCGAGGCAGGTCTTGTTAAGGTGAATCTCAGTGGCTGCTTGAGTTTGACCGATGAAGTAGTTTCAGCCTTGGCTAGGCTACATGGTGGAACCCTTGAATTGCTGAATCTGGATGGTTGCAGAAAGATCACTGATGCTAGCTTGCTAGCAATTGCTGAAAATTGTCTGTTTCTCAGTGATCTAGATGTGTCAAAGTGTGCAGTCACTGATTCTGGCATTACTATCCTGTCAAGCGCAGAGCAACTCAATCTTCAAGTCCTATCCTTGTCAGGATGTTCTGAAGTATCAAACAAGATCTTGCCTTGCCTAAAGAAAATGGGCAGGACCCTGGTGGGATTGAACCTCCAAAACTGCAGTTCAATTAGCAGCAGCACAGTTGAGCTGCTTGTAGAGAGCTTGTGGAGATGTGATATCTTATCATAATCAGGGAGAAAAACAGATGCTCATTGACTGAATCAAATCAGTGTAATCAAAGGCATTGAACTGGATCAGGAGGTTGATGAATTCCCGTTTGTCTATACATAGAAGAAGGATAAAATTTCATTTAGTTAGTCGGTACGGGTAGCAGCGTTCAGCATAGTTTTGGGCCCATCATCAGTGGGTGCTGCTTGGTTTTCTTCCATGGAACTTTGGCAGATCACTTCCCCATTCTTTTTTTCTTTTCTATTTTTTTTGCAGGCTTCCTTCAGACAGAAAGCTTGTGGTAAATGTTTTTCCCCCATTGATGGGAGGCTTCCCCTTTCATGGTCGTGGTTTCTTGATAATACAGTTACCAAGCTCTATTCCGGATTCCCACTAGTGGCCACTCCATTTCCTATATCATCCCAGGTCCTTGTGCTTTGCTGGATGTAACATACCCGGTGTTTTAGCTTACGTCTTGCATTCCTTTGATGGTTTGTGTCTTGACTAAGCTTTCTTTGTTGCGATCTTATGAAGTCTGCTGAAAACTTTATTGTTTCAAGTGTTTTCTCTAAGAGTCTTTCAGTGCTCGAATCTCTCCTTCGGTGTTGGTTTCGTGGTTATCGTGTGCTCCTCCGTGATCATAGTGTGTTCTCTTTCATTTGCGCTCTCATAAGAGTGGTTTGTATTGGGCACAGTTCTATACTGGGGTGCCTCAGATTTGCTGGCTTTGGCGGTGGCAGCTGGTTCATCCCTTGCCAATGACAACTTGTTTTCGGGTGTTTTTTTTTCCCACCAAAGTCCTGGTTTCTGTGGCTTTTCTTTGTATATGAATTGTACTCTGCAACTACTTCAATAAAATGTAATATTTCCTTTTCGTTGTGTAATCCATTTCTGTTGAAAGACTATCAAAGCAGAAATCTCCACCACTAATTCTATAAATTCGATCTAAGATGGCCATGATCTCTGGAAAATGGTGGCAGTACTGATTATAGATTACCAAAAAATGTTAGAAGCAGTGGTGGCAGTGCTTAGATAAGCAGAAACCTGATAAGGTGGTATCAGGATTTGCTGTAGAGGAAGGCACTCATGGTGGTGGCAGTCATAAGAGAGAACACTGTTTATGCCATCAACAAAAGTTCCATTAAAGTTTCATGGTTAAAAGAGTATTTCTACTATGAGTAATACTTGCAATCACATTTACTTGATAGTTTCATACCCAAACAAGATTTGGAAGTGAGGACCAGAGTTAGTACACACCACATACAGCGACTCTACATTGTAGAGGCACAGTTGGAAAAACCTTTAAAATGGCTACTGTTTGTTTTTGTCTCCATGGATGGATACTTGTCTAGCATGTAGAATGGGCCTCAATAATGCATGCTAGGGCTACCGAGAGCAATTTGTACCAGGACTACAACCACTCCTAGCTCTACCAGCTATCCTCACTAGTGCTATCTCATGCTAGTGTCTGGTCACCATTTAGGTTGCTTGCATGCACCAGGCATCAAGGATTAACTTCCTAACTGTTAAGGTCTTCAGTATCAGAGAGGATTGTGTTGCTGATGAATGATGATTAAGGCAAGTGAAGACATCATAACTCAAACAAAGTTACAATGTCACTACAGTTAATATACACAAACTAAAGAATAATTAATGCTTCTGTCTGCTATTCGAAAACACACACCCCAGGTCCCTCCATCCCAAGTATCAAATCCAAGATCGTTAAAGCTGCACCCTGAGAAACTGTGGGCTAAAGTTGTTTCCTGTAGATGGTTAGAAATCAGAGGGGCGCAGGCATAGAATCATGAACGTAAATGGGAAAAGGTAAGTAAATTAAAAGCAAAAACATGTGGAATGATCAAGCAGAAATGGCTAATCTTGTGTCTGGCGATGGAAAAATAAAGGGGTGTCTTTAACTTGGGGGTTAAACTATTTGCCTACTTGCTTGTGTTAAACAGATGATGACAGAAGTACTTAAATAGTCTGAAAAAGGAGTCAAGTCAACCAACAAAAGATGATAAAAAATGTAACTTCAGTCATTCAAACAGAAACATGAACAGGATTGTAACTATTGCTTGAAATGAGCCATCAAAACAAAGCTACAAGGCCAGCTCTGTTGGGACCCCCCAAGCCTTACCCCGAACTCAGATTCACTGTATTTTTTGAACTAAACAATTGCATTATATGTGAACATGGAAAGCTACAGGTTCTTAAACGAGAATCATATCATTGTTTCAATAGTTTCCCCCAATCTCTTTGCAGCTCCCTCCTGTTTTTCCTTTTTCCCCATTTGACAAGACTCATGGCTTCGGCGACAGACTCCTCATATGGTATAAGAATTACATTCATTGTGATTCTCTTCTTTTCGCTCACATTTCTCCCTCCCGTCTCAGGTAAAAATTGATCTGGGTTTTTCGGACACTACTAGGCTAAATAACTAACTATTACATCAACAAAAGGGAATTCACAAAAGTCGGTCTTGTTTCAATCTGTGTTGTTTGTGCTTCTTTTTTGGCAGCGGGATCATCAATGCCTTCAAGAGGGAGTGAAGATATGAAGCAAAAGAAAATGGTTCTGGGTTCAAGGCCTCCTCAATGTGTCAATAGGTGCTCTAATTGCAAGCCTTGCATGGCTGCTCTGGTCACTCCTCCCCATCATAAAAACGGTGTCAGGGGACCATCATCATCTAAAGGAGATGAAAGCTATTACTTGCTCTCATGGAAGTGCAAATGCGGAGATAAGTACTTTCAACCTTGAAGTTTGTATACTACCCTAGGATACATTAATGTTAGTATTACATGTAGCTAGACCTAAGTAGTCTCTCCCTAGCATGCCAGGAACCCACCCACCTCCCTCCCTCCCTCCCTCCCTCCCTCTCTCTCAGGACACAAGTACTTAGATGTATAATATGGGTGCTGGCTTGCCTTGTCGCAGTGGGTATTCTGTAATTTTTTTCAGGGACATTCAATTATCTTTGATATCTGTCTGGCTATCTCATGAATCTGCCAACACGCAACTGTCATATCTTGAACATTTTAGCATCATGAAAAGCTATATCCAACCACCATTAAATGCCTTGAAAAACATGCTACACTAATTATGTCTGCAATTATTTCATGTTTGCTCAGCTTGGTTTTTATATATAAATATAAAAAAAATAATAGATTAATTATTTTTATTAAAATAATATTGTTTTATTCTTTAAAAATAAAATATTAATGTTGTCTTAGCTATATTTAAACTTGGTTTGGTTTAATTAAATCAATTGAATAATTAAAATCAATGGAGTGTTATAAAATTAATATATTTTTTTTTAATTTAGATGCCACTTCTGTTCTTATTCCGAGACACTATGCTTCCCTGCCATAGGTCATGTTTCTCCCATTTTTGGGCTCGAAGACATGAGACCTCTAACACGTGTCCAGTCCTGCAATATCTTGTCAAAAATTACCTAAATTCAAAATATTCCATTGACAGTGAAGTAACATGGGGTGATTGGTATTGTACTGCAAATTATTTTCTATTTAAAAATATATTAAAATAATTTTTTATTTTTTTATTTTTAATTTAAATATATCAAAAAAATACTAAAAAACCCATTAATTTAATATTTTTTAAAAATAAATATATTTTAAAAAACATTGAAATATAGCTGAAAATGCACTTCTAAACTGTCGCAACATGAGACTTGGGTCCTCTCATGCAAGAGAGTACCCCCTTGTCTCCTCACCGTTACAAAAATCCAAAAACTATCTCCTCCAATAAAAAGCTATTGCCAAGGGTTCCGTGTACGGACTTCTCTGATCTACGGAATTGGATGGAAAGGAGAGTAGGAAGAGTGAAGACAAGCTTGGTCAACAGCCATGGTCATGGCAATGTAAAGCAATGACGACGGTCAGGCAGGCGACAAGGGGAAGAACGTAGGGAAGGGTTGTCTGGCACGGCCGATACACGTCGGATTGTAAACCGTCTAGGGAAGAAGCAATGGTGTCAACGCAGCTAACTTCAAGTAGGGATTCTGCTGGCTGTATTTATTTTCAAAATACAGGGGGGTGTTTAACAAAGAAAAATATTTTTCTTTTTTATTTTCAGTTTTCTTTCTTTTTTAATAAAGATTGAAAAGTGTGTTCATTTATTAAGAACGATGATGAATTTTTTCAACAAAATAAAAATACATTAAAATCACAACTATTTTTCAATAATCGAATTGTGGGGTATTAATTTTATTTTATTTTGATTAAGAGTTATCAAAGGGAATTATATCATCAACTGAAAAATATATCATATTTATAATAAAAAATAAATTTATGATACTAACTAAAAATGAAAAAGATAAAAGACAATAATTTTAATTTTTATATTGTTTATATATAAAGAAAAATAAATCATCGATATGTCTTGTCTTCAATTTTTTTTTTTTTTAAATCTCCGAATAGATTCAATATAAATTTGAAAAGCTAGCATCTATACAGAGGAACTTTGATGACTTTCCTGAACATTAGGATTTCCTTCACATCCAGACTCTGCTTTTGAGAGGGTGCTGGTGCTGGTACACAGGCCTCTCTCTCTCTAGGACATGGTAGGGGGGCAAGCAAGGGTTACAAATAGTGCGTAATCTCCACCTTCAAGTTCTAAAATACAATAGATTTCACATCAGACAAGTCATTTGAAATTTACAAACATTATTATAATATATGAACCAGGAACAAGTACACTGGCATGCCATCAGTGCGTATTTCTGGCAGTTCTGTCAGCAGGATTATCTTCCTTTTTGCCCTTCTTCTCACTGATTTGCTTCACACCCGAAAGACTGGATCAGCAAGTCATTGTTCGAAGCAGGCAGGAAGTTTTGCACCCTCTGGTGGTTTCCAGATGATATTTTCTAGCTTAGTGCAGAAATTCTTGTAGAACTGCAAAGAAAAGTAAATGGTATAGGTTTTGCCAGTATTGAAGGATAAAAATGAAGTGATAGCCTTCGATGCTATTACAAAATCTGAAAATATAATAATAATAATAATAATAGCAACAATAGCAAATTGATCCACCAAGGTCGACAAATTAAAGGGCCTTTAAACTTTTATCTAGATAGCAAACACTCGTAAAATCATGCTAGCTGTCTCACTGCAGATACCTGGGTGAAGGAAAAATTCTATAATATGCGTGAATTATCCATTATATCATTAGAGCAGGCAGACAAGGAGAAGATGTTTATTTATGTCGAAAGGGGATTCTTAGATTTATTAGCAAACCATAAGAAAATGGGGTTGAAAATTAATCAATTTGTAGGTTAATATTAGAGCTTCAAATGATCCAAACATGGAGAACAGGCTGTGATACGTTGTCAGATGTGAAATAGCTTGTATATGACTTCGTATGCACATATATAAGGTCCAGTGAATGTGCCTTTTAACAGCGAAAGCCCAAAAATACTGTGCTGAGGCCATGAGATAAGACATAGCAAACATGATCATAGAATAACAAATAAAAAATGAAAGACATATAACAAGCCTGCATTTTTCCCCTTTTCAGAACTAACCAGCCTATATTGCTAAAATGATATTTTATTTAAGTTGCCTTGGATTCTGCACATTTAATTCCAGTAGGTTACTCTACAAACTTCGGCTGATAGGTAGAGCACATGCGTTTGCAGACGTCAAGCTCACCCTTCACCCCATCTTTTCCCATGGTTAGATGGGTAGTATTATGCATATGGAGAGTTAGCAAGCATTATCATAATCTTAAAAACAAAGAAAATAGAGTGATTGATTGATTTCTAGATGACGGGACAAAAATTTAAGGATTTAAATGAATTCACCTTGTGATATTCAAGAGTTTCCCCAGAAGCCTTCCGAGCATCTACCATGAAAAGTGATGGAGCAACTTCATAAACCTAAGCATGAATGACAACTGATTTTAGTATGGTTCTTATTCTGAAACCACTGGCACCTAGTTTTTTCAGATTATAGAATTTGGAGAAAGAGAGATATGAAATGAAACCTAGGAAGCTACCTCCAGAACAACTGCAAATTGTCCAGCCTTGTTTTCAGATACTCCTTCAAGTCTTGTCTGTAAGAATTTTTAATTTTTTTCCAATGTCAATAGAAATGAAATGAAGAAAAGATCATTAAATCATATTGATATCCAACACATCAGAACCCAATGAACCAATATCATTAACCGCTAAGCTGTTGCCAGATCAGCTCAGTGGCTGAATTTTCTGGCAATAATTTTTTTGTAGCGGCATGAGCTTGCCTATGTAATTAGCTTTGTTACTTCCTGGTTTGTATTTTCTCTTTATGAGTAACACTTCCAATTCTTCTCTTATCATTACAACATCCCATTTTCAGATAAAGGGAAAAAAAATGTTTCCAGGTAATATCCATAGAAATTGCTCAACTAATGATGATGTTAATTAGGGACTTCATACAAATATAACAAATCAAGTTTTACCTTGTAATTTCGTGTATGGACCTTGAGATTCATTGATTCTGCAACTGCTTCAATTGCTGAAATTATATCTTTTGCAGGTTTGCGTGATACAAAACGAGTTTGTCGTTTTATATAATCCTGTCAGATGAAAAGTGCACCATCAGCCTACACACATAAAGGCACTTTGAGATATTATAAGAAAGTGCTTGAACCAAAGGAAAGGATCTAATAACTGCAGCAACTACATAGAAATTAAGCAAGGCACAAAACGATACAACAAGATTAATATATTTCACCATTACAATGACAATGGTGGTGCTTGGATATCATAGATAGCATTTTCACAGATGGAGAGTTCAGGAAGTAGGACACGTGACTCTTGATCGCGTCTCTACTATCTTAATATTTGCTTCTTTTTTTATCATATTATCTTAGCCTTGCACAAAATTCAACTCCGGAACTATGCACTAGAACAGGCTAGATACTATTTTTGTCCATAACTTGCAGCACAACAATGAAACTACCTGACGTCTGTCGAACAACGCTGATAGATTCAACCCTTGAGACAGGGTAATCATCTCAAATGCATTCATTACCAGAGGACCACCTTCACTGTTCTCCAATTGCTCTGCTACATATTGATCCTGCATTTCCAAGAATTACCAAGTAGAAAGAGAAGTAAAGAGCTTTAAAGGCAGAAAAAAAACGACATCTGAAGGCCATCATAGAACATTATGGTACCATAAAGAAAAGAACCCACTGAAAAAAGGGGTATCAGATGATGCATGTTACAATGCATTTGTAATGTTAGCATACACTCAACTTCAGAATTTGGTAAGCTTGCATTAGGTGCATGTTAAAATGCATTTGTAATGTTAGCATACACTCAACTGCAGAATTTGAAAAGCTTGCATTAGTATTTTTAAAGTGATGATACCAACCTCAATGTCATCAAAAACTGCATGAACATCATCCAAATTCACTTCCTCGTCTTCCCTATGTCCAACAGGCTCATAGTTTTTCTGAAACCATGGATGTTTTTTAATTCCCTCAATCCCTATACGCTGCAGCAACAGGGAACCGATTTTTTTCAGATGAATACAATTTCATGGATATGAGGTGTACTTAACTGATATTCAAGTCCTTGCTAATAATAAGTTTCAGACATGATGTGATTCAGATCACAGCAGTTTTGCAAGTAGGCATTCAAGTTCCAGTGCAATGTCCCAGATCAATTACAAGGTGGATATAAGGAAGTAAAACACTCACAGTTTTAGGATTGGGATTGAGTATCTTATCTATCAATGCTTTCGCCCCAGGGGAAAACCAAAATGGACAAGAATATTCCGCAGCATTTATCTATGCATCAACCAGAAATCACAGTTAGGAATTGCCACATTATGCTTGTGGAAATTATAACTACATACAGAATTCAAACTTGGCATAACAAGCAAGATTATGCTTTCAGGAATGGAACAAGGTGAACATGGGCTTTTTCACCATTCCCATGCAAGGTTACGAGAAATGCAAGGGTATCAGTGCATGTTTGGAACTAAAACCTCCAAAAAAGGTGCTCTTGATAAAAACTTGTGCAAACAGAACTGCAAGTGAAGAAAAAGAACAAGTGTGGCTGCTTGAAAAGCTTTCAATCTGCAAATTTTGAACACTTTGTAATGAATAGAAATGTCCTTGCAGAACTTGATAATAAGATAGTGAATGATTGCACAAAAGGGAGTTTTAAAAGAATAACTAATTGACAAATACAAAGCACTTTGTTCACTTGTTCAATTCCTCCCGAGAAAAGATAGCTAACCTTTCGGTACAAGGTTGGAAGGTCTGTCTCCTCAAATGGAAGATATCCAGCCATTAGAACAAAGAGGATGACTCCACATGACCACACATCAGCAGCAGCCCCATCATAACCTTGGTGACCAAGCACCTGATAAGCAGTCGTTTACTGTAAGAAATTGTATTAAGAAAACAGAGGAGCAATAACAGAGAAGCAATAGTGCACCAGGAAAAAAATGGAAAAGGTTGCATTTATGTTTCAACTACATGAAAATTATGAAAATGCAAATGACTTTCTATAAGAAACAGTGAAGCTGCAGATGAGCCATGCAGAAAAGTTCATATATAGCAGATGGGAGGAAAAAGTTCCACGGAGAATAAATTAGGTTCAAAAGATCAGCAGCCGATCAACTCAAACATAGTGATGTTCAGTTTTCCACCATCAATATTATCCTCAGCTCAATACAGCATTGTACTTACGTATGAATACAGCAACCCTTTCTCCATAACAGAGAACAAAAGAACAAAACAGAGAAATATTCTATGTAAGGGATGCATCTCAGGAATAAAAACCATACAACAGTCCAGGGTGTCAAATATTGGCATAGATGGAAAAATTATTGTAATAGAATAGAACACGTTGGCAAAGGCACAAGAGACCAAATCATATATTTCCTCTTTTCCACTTGAGAATATACCTCAGGTGCAACATAATTCGGGGTTCCACATGTCGTATGAAGAAGTCCAACCCCCTGCATGTAAGTAGAAACAATCACAGACAAAACACAGTCAGACAGAGATGAAATTTGTGTGTGCGCGCCCTCATGTGTGTATGTTTTATTGAAAGTAAGATAGCCATATGCTTACTTTCTGCGGCAACGCACTCAATCCAAAGTCGGAAACCTTCAAATTTCCAAATGCATCAAGAAGAAGATTTTCAGGCTACACATTAAAAAAAAAAAAAAAAAGTCAATCACAGCCGGCCTAATCACAAAACAAAGAAGTCAAAAAAGCAACTAAACTACCCAATATATCAACCTTCAGGTCTCTATGGTACACACCCTTGCAATGACAATGAGCAACTGCATCAATAAGCTGCTGAAAATACCGTCTCGACTCGTTCTCCTCAAGTCTTCCTTGATGAACCTATCATCCAATCCAATCCATCCACATTAAACAACAACAACAAAATCCCTTCACTTATTAGCTAATTATCCGTCAAAACGAAAAAAAACAGCAATCATTCCCTGCTCAAGAATCTAAAAAAAAACTTACAATTTTATCAAATAATTCTCCTCCAGTAACAAACTCTAGAATTATATATATCTTCGTCCGGCTCGCCAAAACCTAGAATCCAATCAATCAATCAAAATAATTAAGCAATAATACCTAACAAAAATTTAAAAAAAAATTAACAAAATAATTACCTCATGCAGCATAACTATGTAAGGATGTCTGACAAGCTTCATGATCGATATCTCTCTTTTTATCTGCAAGCTCAAAAATTTAACCTTATTTACCTCCTCCTGCTAGCCTAAAACACAAAAATTGAGAAAAGGAGAGATTAAGGAGTAATTAGTAACCTGATCAACCATTCTGTGCTTAAGAATGGCGGATTTAGAAAGAATCTTCATGGCGACACTCTCTCCTGTTTCTCTATTTTGAGCAAATTTGACCTTGGCGAAGGTTCCTTCACCAATTGTACGGCCAACTTCATATTTTCCTACCTTTCTCGTTACTTTCTTCATCATTATAAATTATAATTACGATCAGCTCATTCTTTCTTTTCTTTTCCCTCACAATTATCGAAAATTCAAAACAGCATGGGTCATTTCTGTGTTTGGTTACAGTGAGAGGAATGAATTTTCTATAATAAGAATAAAATTAAGATAGGAATTGATGCTACTGATAGGAGTAAATACACATATTCAGGCGAGAATCGAACCTTACCGGGAAATGGAACCGCCGGATCGTGCGGAGTGTTTTTTGGGGATTTTTTTTAAAGATGGATGGAGCTCTGAAGGGTGGTGGGGTTGGGTTCGTTTGGTTTGATTTGATTGGGTTGGGTT
>Ga0325402_1002681_pt1 | contig 15733 bp, 8 predicted proteins | sample PopdelMetagenome_22_FD_207212 | JGI IMG/M metagenome (GOLD analysis project Ga0325402, IMG submission 207212) | Populus deltoides microbial communities from Bellville, Georgia, United States - Xylem-PdKOR-R3 | ecosystem: Host-associated > Plants > Phyllosphere > Stem > Wood/Secondary xylem... | reverse complement strand
GTAGTTAATAGGACCTTAACACAACTTCTGCGTGCTGTCATTCAAAAGAACTTAAAGAATTGGGAAGATTGTTTGCCATTTATAGAGTTTGCATATAATCGTAGTGTGCACTCTACTACTGAATTTTTACCATTTGAAATTGTGTATGGATTTAACCCTTTAACTCCAATGGATTTGATTCCTTTGCCAATTGATGAAAGGGTTAGTCTGGATGGTAATCGTAAAGCACAGGTGGTGAAAACACTTCATGAGAGTGTGCGGCAACAGATTGAAAAGAGGAATCGTGTGTATGCGACCAAAGCCAATAAGGGGCGCAAACATGTTGTCTTTCAGCCCCGTGATTGGGTTTGGGTGCATATGCGCAAGGAGAGATTTCTGGCCCATAGGAAATCAAAGCTACAACCACGAAGAGATGGGTCATTTCAGATCCTTGAAAGGATCAATGACAATGCTTATAAAGTTGATTTGCTAAGTGAGTTTGGTGTTAGTGCTACCTTTAATGTTTCTGATCTTACTCTGTTTGATGTAGGTGATGATTAGAGGTCGAATCCTTTTAAAGAGAGAGGGGATGATGCGGATTAGCCCAACACCAAGCGTAATCATGCCAACGACCCATTGGAGGTGCCAATTGGGCCAATCACAAGAGTTAGGGTAGAGAAGCTTAAAGAAGCATTGAATGGGCTTGTTCAGAACATATGGAGAAAAATGGACTTAGAGGGGCTTGAGACATTTAAGGAGCATGAAGGACAACCTTTAATTCATCTAGTTCAGGTCCAAGAACAGCCTAATTCATATGGAAAAAGGGGTTGATGTGTCCGACCCAATACCAGCCTTGTTAGGCTTGTTTTCCTAAAGCTACAAGGATAAAAAGTCAGCAATTTATTCTCCTAATTAAGTAAGGAAGTTGGCCATATCTTATTCCTAAAGAGATGAGGACTATTTAATGATTTTCCTAACTTAGGAAGGAAAGTAATTAAATCAGCAACAAATGAGGAAATTTGTTTTCTTTTTTGTCCAAGTTAAACAAGGAAATCCAAGCTAATCAAGGACATCAAGGGGGCAGCAACACAAATTTTTCAAATCATATTTCTCCTAGTTTATTTTGGGACTTCTTAAGGGTGACAAATCTGATTCTAGCATATTTAGCATGATAATTTTTGAATTTTTATTATTTTTAATATTTTCTTCTTAGTTTTTGGGTTATTATTACTTATTTGGGTCAATTGTAAGTGGGCTTCATATAAGTCCACCTAAGGGGGGTCCATTAGGGTTTTATTAAGTCTAGAGTCAGTATAAATAAAGGCATAACCAAACATGTAAGGTTACGCAATTTTCAAATCAATAAACTTCTTTGCTGCACTTATTGTGTGTTGGTGGGATAATCTCCCTTCCTTGGTTCTCTAAAGAACTGAAAACAACTTATCAAAGAACAACTTTCTTCGTGGCGTCATCCTTATACTTCTCGTTCGCGAATCAATATTCGTTGGGTGGGGGTCTCCGTTTCCAATAGTGCTGGTGTCTGGGTACAAGTTATCTTTGTGTCACACTCCTATCAAACCTAATTTATTTGGCTTTCCAGGAATTGGTGTCTTTGCGTGTGGGTTGCGTGACCACGTGATCACGAGGTTCACATAATTGGTGTCTTTTGTGGAAAGCACAGGTTATTCCTGTTTTGCGTGGCTATGGACTCCTTGGATACGTGAAGGATGAAGTTCCCTACCCGAAATCAACTATCATTGGTTAGAACGGTGAGTTGCAAACAAATCTTGCTGCAGCAGTGTGGCTGCGCACGGATCAATTGATCCTTGGATGGATCAACAGTTCACTATCTAATGGACCTCTTTCTCAAGTCATCAATAGTGAATCTTTGCATGATGCATGGCAAATGTTAGAGACACTTTATGGCACTCACACTCAAGATCACATCCAACAAATCAAAGGCGAACTACAGTCTCTGACAAAAGGTACCTCTTCACTGAAAGATTATTTACACAAAGCAAAAGCTTTGGCTCTGTCTCTTTATGGTGCAAGTAAACCAATGGATGATGATGAATTCATCATCTGTATTCTTCGAGGATTAGGATCTGAATTTGATCCTATAGTAGCAACATTAAATGCTAGAGATACCTTTCCATCTCTTGAAGGAGTTATTGGCAAACTTCATGACTTTGAAATTCGAATTCAAGGATCACAGACAACTGCTCCTTCTGTGGCTTTTTATACAAATCGTGGCTGCACAAACTCAAAGCCATGGATAAGCACCAACACTCGTGGTCACAATCATCGCAGCTTTACTGGGAGAAATCCCACTAACAACACTCCATCACGAGCTAAAGAAACTCGTTTTCCTCGCCAAAATAGAAACTTTACTGGGACTCATCAGAAACAAATCTCACATAACAGTAATCATGGACGTGGTAGCATCACTTGTTTTCGATGTGGGGGACCTAATCACAAAGCAGATGGATGCTTTGCATCTGATGAAGAAGCTGATCAATACAAGGCCTTTGCTGTAATTAAAATTGGTGAAATTGCAGAAGAGATATGGTATTCTGACACTGGAGCAAACCAGCATATAACGTCTGACACAAATGAAGTCCAAGGTATTATCTCTTATCCTGGAAATGACTCTGTTATGGTTGGAAATGGTCAGGGCTTGCCTATCACTGGTACTGGAAATGTTACTATTCCCACTACCAATCTCAAGCTAAATGATGTTCTTGTAGTTCCTGCAATTAAAAAGAAACCATTATATGTATCTCAATTCACAAGAGATAATAACTGCTATTTTATGTTTTATCCATGGGGTTTTATTCTTAAGGACATGAAGACAAAGCAGGTAATTCTTAAAGGTTTCATGAAGGATGGGTTATATCCGATCAATCTGCAGCAACTCTCCACAATTCCAATTAGTTTTTTAGCAAATAAAGTGTCCAGCAACTTATGGCATGCATGACTGGGCCACCTTCAAGCCAGAATTCTCACAAAGTTATGTTTACCATCTATAGATAAAGAAAATTTTTTTTGTAAAAGCCGTGTTTTGGGAAAATCAACAAAGTTCCCATTTGAATCTAGAAAATCATATGCTACCGCTTTTATGCATACACTGCATTCAGATGTCTGGGGTCCTGCATTTGTCCCCTCTTATAATGGAAACTGTCTCTATTTAATTATTATTGATGAGTATTCCTGATATATATGGTTTTTTCCTATAAATCAAAAATCTGATGTAGCAATAATATTTCCTTCCTTTCTCAAGCAAATGGAAACACAGTTTGATACTCATGTTAAAATATTTCAAAGCAATGGAGGCGGTGAGTTTGTTAATCAAAGTCTGCAGAATCTTTTCAAAACTAATGGCATCATTCATAGAATTTCATGTCCAGGAACACCAGAACAAAATGGATTAGCTGAACGACGTCATCGACATAACATAGAAATAGGATTAACACTGTTATCACATGCTTCTATTCCAATAAAATTTTGGACTGCAGCATTTTGTACTGCAGTGTTTCTAATTAATCGCTTACCAACTTTGGTCTTGGGTTACAAGTCACCGCATGAAGTGGTTTTTGGCTCTGCCCCTACTTGTGACTCCTTACGAGTGTTTGGATGTTCCTACTATCCCTTGCTTGCACCATTTGGTCGATCAAAGTTGGATTTTAAATCCACACGATGTGTCTTTCTTGGTTACTCCACCAATCACAAAGGTTATCTTTGCCTTGAGCCACAGACACATCGTTTTTACATATCACGCCATGTGAAATTTAATGAACTCTAGTTTCCTTACAAGTGCATGCAACAACCTGATACACATGCCTCTCAATTGTTTAAAATTAAGGCACTTCCTCGACTACTCAAAACTGTGGCAAAAAAATCAATTGCCACAGCTCCATAAGACAGTCATCACAATTCAACAATAATTGTTCAAAATGCTGAAAATGTTCAAGAAGAATCAACACCTCAACCTGCCATTTCTACTTCGCTTTCTTCATCTACTACAGCAGACATCACTCATGTACCACTAGTGATCTCTCTTAGATCTGCTCCAGCTTCACAACGACAGCATCATATGATTACACGAACTCAAATAGGGAAGCTAAAACCCAAGGTATTTATTTCTTCAAGACATCCCATCCCTGCCTGTTTTGTTGCTGACCTTGTTGCCCAACCATAAGAGCCATCTTCAGTTCAACAAGCTCTTCAATATCCACATTGGCTTCAAGCAATGCAAGCTGAAATGGATGCCCTTCACAGCAACAAAACCTGGACTTTGGTACCTAGACACGTCAAAATGAATATTATCAGCAGCAAATAGGTGTTTAAAATCAAAACACGATCTGATGGTTCCATTGAAAGATATAAAGCTCGCCTGATGGCTAGTGGATTTTCACAGCAACCAGGACTTGATTATGATGAAACATTCAGTCCTATTATCAAACCAAGCACCATTCGGCTTATACTCACCATTGGCCTGTCTCATCGATGGTCTGTCAAACAACTAGATGTCAGTAATGCCTTCCTTCATGGTGATCTACAGGAGCAAGTGTATCTGGCTCAACCTCCAGGTTTTGAAGATTCATCTCATCCAAATTATGTTTTTCATCTTCATAAAGCTCTATACGGATTGAAGCAGGCTCCTCGTGCATGGTACCTCAAATTCAGTAACTATATTCAGCAAATGGGATTTACACGATGCCCCTATGATCAATCCTTATTTTATCGCACTCAAGGATCCGACATCCTCCTCTTACTCATCTATGTTGATGACATTCTTTTAACAGGCAGCTCATCTTCACAGATTACCAAGCTTATTGCCTATCTCTCTACTGTCTTCCATATGAAAGATCTTGGTGACATTCATTATTTCTTAAGACTTCAAATTGCTCGTGATGAGTCCACATTCACAGTCACTTAAACAAGTTCTGCTATCTATTCTTCAAAAGTTTGGCCTTGACGGTGCCAAACCATTAAGCACACCACTAGCATCAGGTTCTTTCATGTCTACCACTGATGGTGTTCTCTTAACTGATCCTTCTCACTATCGTTGTTTGGTTGGTTCTCTACAATACCTCACCCTTACCAAACCAGACATTTCGTTTGCTGTCCATCATGTCTGCAGATTCATGCAAACACCTCATGATACTCACCTTATTGTTGTAAATAAAAAGGATTTTTCGGTATCTGAAGAGGACACTCAGTGTTGGACTTCACTACACTCGCACTCATGTTCATGAACTTCGTGGTTTTTGTGACGCAGATTTGGCTGGCTGTAGGGATGACAGACGTTCCACTACTGGGTTTGTTATCTTTTTAGGCACCAATTTGATATCCTGGGGAGCTAAGAAGCAGGCCACTGTGTCTCGATCAACAGCTGAGGCAGAGTATCGCACCTTTGCTTCCACTACAGCTAAGCTCATGTGGTTCGTCCATTTACTCAAAAATATTGGCCACTGTGTTCCTCCTCTTCAGCTCTATTGTGATAATATTAGTGCCATCCATATGGCTAAAAATCCGGTATTCCATCATCGTACAAAACACATTGAAATAGATGTCCATTTTGTCAGAGAACGAGTTGCAAGTGGAGCTCTTTCTTTGGCTTATATTCCAGGATCTGACCAAATTGCGGATATTTTCACCAAATCACTTTATGCTGCAATGTTTGCATTAAATCGTGACAGGCTCTGCCTCGATCTAGCCCCGCCTTGAGCTTGAGGGGGGATGAAGAAATATGGAAATATATGCAGAGATTCCATGCAGGATTCAAGTGCAAAAATCCTACATGGATCTTCTGCATACATCACTCTATTGAGAGATCCCCTACTATAATTCTTCATTTCATTTACTTCATGATTTCCATAATTCCTGCATCAAATCATGTATATATAGTAAGAATTAATGACATGTGATGTATGAAATGCCTATTTAAAGACACGAACAATATACATGAATATAAGTTCAACTTTCCTACAATATATATATATATATATATATATATATATATATATATGAACAGAGTATGTATATGAATTCTTTTTCATGATTTTTTTTTTATGTTCGTTGGAAGTTTCATAAATTTTTATTTACCCAATGATGAGTAGTACTTTGTATAATTATTGAATGAAAAATGCATAAATCTGAAGCGATTGAGAGCCAAATCTATCGAATTAATCACTTGAATACATATGTGATGGCGTGAAATGCCCTGTAAAGTGGAAAATACAGATGGTTTGTGATTTATATTATTTTCCAATACATCCTCTCAAGTGAAAGCTCTTTAAACTTGAAATTTGTACAGGCTCATATTGCTTAATTTTTATCAAATAAATAGGGATAGTGAGATTCGAACTCGTAGCCGCTTGGTCATCAAGACTCTGATATCATGTCAAAAAATCATCTCAACCTAACAACTTAAGCTGTTAGGTGAGATTTCAAGATATGATGTATATTATTCTCTAACATGGTGGTCCAAGCCTCATTTATATCTTCATAGTTATAAAAATTAGATATGAAGAAACAACTAAAGAGGTAATGGAATTCAATTTTTTTATATATAGTAGGGAAATTTGTTAAAGGAATCCGCATGTACAGAAAACCAAAGAGGCAGAAAGGGTCTCGAAAACTAAATAAAGCAGAGGAAACTAAACTTTTTATTATTAATATTATTTTCCTATGAATTAAGTAATATAGTGGATAATTTTATACAACTTAGCATACAAAGATTAAAAAAAAAAACTCCAAACACAAAACGAAAACGAAAAAGACTTTGAAAACAATAAAAAAAAAACTAAAAACTAAAAAAAATAAAACTCAAATCCCATATAGTTTTTTTTATTATTGTTATTTCAATTTTTTTCATTTTGATTTTAGTTTTCCTTTCCGTTTTTAGTTTGCAGGATTCTCTAAATCCTAATCAACCTTTTATTTTCTTATAGAAATTTTATATTTTTTTCTAATTGTTTCTAACATCATTTTCTGGTTTTTTTCATTTTTTTTAATTTTTTTCCCATTTTCTAATTGTTTCTAGCATCATTTTAACAATTAGAATCATTTTATTATATTATTATTTTGTACAATTAGGTTAGTTCTATAGAACCTACATCTCACCAACACCCACAAAATTTGTGGTCATGATAGTAACTAAAACTTTTAATTGGTCTTCAAAGTTCTAAGTAAAAAGCTAGTTATATAATAAGAAAGATAACTATCACCATATAAATCTTATATAAAACAAGTTGCATTGTGCTAGTTTTTAATGATAAAAATACATATTGTGATTTTTTTGTAAAAATCTTACCTGAACTAATATCTTCATGAAAAGATATCATGAATTCTAAGATAGTGATTTGGAATTAGGCCTAGCCACCAAGCCTAGTCCTCACTTTGAAAATATGGGCATTGGACCAAAAAAGAAGGTCAAGGAAAATTAAGGTTTGGTCAATCTCTTAGTCATGTTCTAAAATGGGTTCATGATCCAACAGCACACACTTAGTAGACCTTGGTGAGAATGCGTCAATGTAGCCCAACTCATGTTCACATCAAGAAAAATATTTAGACAATAAATCCTGAAAATCAAATTTAGAAAATTTATAGAACACACACACACATATAGAACATATATAGTCACCTTAAAGGTAACCTTACCGGTAGGACTGTAGTTAATGTTTTTTGGGATTCGCTAGAAAATGCGCCAGCGGCTGCTAGGTTTGGTGCAGGTATTGTGGACTGCACAAGGTTGTATTACACAAGGGGACTTGAGCCTATTTGTCCATCCTTTCCTTGGGCTGAACTATTGCTTGAGTTTGAGTAAAAGTGACAGCTCAATTAAACGGGCCTTCATCAGAGGTATTCCTAAACGTCTGTTCGAGTAAGCTGGCGATGCGAGTCATGCTAACCTTCATGAGGCCCAACTCTTCTTAGAAGTGGGCATCACGATGAGCACGTTCTTCATCTTCTAAATTTCTCTATCGGAGTCTAGTATTGTAAACTCTGTAAATTTGAGCATTTCGGGGACCTATATTTCAACCTTTGTATGTATGCATGAATTTAAACATAAATGCATGTATGCTCATGAATTCAGGTGTATATATAGGTACCTCAAATATGGATTAACCTGCTCAAATAGTTAATCCATGACTTCTTTATAGGAAAAAGTCTGTAGTTTAATTAATCTGAAAAGATCTTTCCAAAGTTCTAATTTCGGTTAAACCCCATACACGTTGGAGAGTACAAAACAAAAAATATGGGTCTTAGCCCTTTTATAAAAATAGACAACAATTTTTATATGCAGTAATTTCGCGGTCTTGGTCCTTGAGTAATTCCTCCAGCTAGTTACATCATCTTAGATTCTTGCATATTCACAAAAAGTCATGATCTTAGCTCAGAAAATCCGACGAAGTTTAGGATTATTGATCAAGTGGCACATACAACCTAAGTACAGGTTCTATTTATTAATTGAGCATATGTAGGTTTTCATAAGTCACATAAGAAGTTTAATTTCTTAAATCCTAATTCAAAGATTTCTCACTTGTATTTTTTTGATCTTATGGCATCTTCTTTCCCATTTCACTAATGAAAATGGGTTCCTCGTGGAGTTTCCATCAGCCTAATTATCAAGCAAATGCCTTAATGTATACTCTCATACGATCCCCCAACAGTCTAGATCCATAATTCATTCTCCAATCATACATCTTAATAATATCACAAACATCTTAAACCATTTTGATTTATATCAAATTTACACCAATCATTCTCTCTTTAATCCTTATTGTAAGTACATATACTAATCGTACCTTTTTTTTTGTTGACTCTTCTCTTAAATTATCAGTCCCTTCTACGGCTATATTCATTTGCAATCCCTATGTTCCATTATTTGGCTAAAACAAGCCGACAACCTATTCCTTCATCTTCTCACATCCCAGACCATCTTAATAACCCATTTCCCTCTCTTTTCTATGATGTAATTTTCATTTGTCTCTAAAAGTTCAAACTATCTTAATAGTTTTAGATCTTCTCAATATTTCTTTAACTCAATTATTCTACATTAGCACGCCCAATGTTATCTTGAAGGTTAAAAATCCTTCTTTATGAACTGTCATAGCTATTCTTTTTTTTACTACTCTGTCATCATGATCTGGCTTTCCTAACTTCCAAACAAATAGAACATAATTTGTCCATCACAGTAACTTATCTAGACATCACATTTATACCTTTATTTGTGTTACCTTTAGACCACTTTGCTAATTTTTTTGCCACCACTTGTATCATATATAAATATCACTCTTATCCCATATAAACTTTCTTGAAACAATAATCATCTACCCATCATACGTGTTGTTTTATCATCACCATTCATCTCCTCATTTATCTACTAACATCCTCTCTAATTATTCTATCATAGGACATGTCACTTATCTTAAACCATCGATCTGACTTCCATTGACATCGTACCTTAATCTCCTATAATATCTCTTTTAATAGACCAGCCCTCTTCCTTGGATATATTGTATCCATTTGTGTTTATTTTCTTTTTGTCACTAATCCTTACTCTATTATCCTTATGACCTAATATGAACTTTTTATCCTTAATGACTTTTCCAAATATCTCCAACTACTTAACAATCTAATTTTTAATATCAACTAATACCATTATTCCCTGCTTCATGGAAGATTTGCTAACTATGTTGGTTCGTATTAAGCCTTTCACTTTTACTCGTTATTAAATTTTAAAACATGTTATCTATATAGTTATCATATCATCTCAGCCATTCACATAAAGATTTATCACCATTATCAATAGTGACTTATATATACAGAGCATCTTTTAGTATTTTATTCAATTTTCCCTTTTATCCTTTTTTTTTCCATTCAACTGGTCTCTCCATTTCACAATCGATCATTAATCAAATCAATTCAAACTCAACCATCCTTTACAGATATTCCCAACTCAAGTTAATCCTTATGGATACCCATAAATATGGTAATCCTTCATGGATGCCAATAACTCCAATTAACCCTTTTGGTTTCCAATCAATCCGGCAATTCCTTTATAGAATGCCAATAACTCAGGCTACCTTTTTGCTATCAATAATTCCAGCAATTTTCTTATGGAATGTCAATAACTTCAGTTAACTTTTTGGTTCTCAATCATTCCAGAAATTCCTTTACGGAATGCCAATAACCCTATCTACCTTTTTAGTTGCCAATCAGTCCATCCAATATTTAATTTCATTCTTTTCTTGCTTTTGCCCTTTCTACAGTACTTTTATTATCTGAACCCAAACTATACATGTAAAGAAGTTACAATTACAAAATGTTTAAGATTTTAAATATGGAATGAGGTGTCAAACACCTATCTAAAGCTTGTATGCCTAATGCTCTCTGAAGTTGTCTTATCCCGACAACCTCTTTTGTACCAACAAGAATATCTTCATTATAACATAACAACCACCATAAAAACCTCATTCTAATTTTTATTCAATTTATGTTTTTAAGTCAATTAACAAGTGGATTATCAAAGTACCATGAAAAATCAAACTTATCAAGTTAGTCATTCCTTAAGTTCCATCCTTCTTTTTTTTAAGAATCTATTTCTCATGCTTATTCACATAAGTAGGCCCATCTAAACACACAATTATACCCCATGTCAATCAAAGAATTACAAAATAGCAAATCTTGATTGATTTGGTCTAACAAAACCATAACATGTTTTGGAATTTTGATCATAACTAGAGCTGTAAAACACTGTTTTAAGCGTGATTTATCTTTTTGAAAAGTTAAGACATAAAAATACAACAATGATAGAGGGCGATGAACCCATTTCTGTCATTTATACATCGATAACACTTATTATAGTAGCATGTGGAATCTGTCTAACAGGATCCAATTTAAACCTTTCTTCAATTTTTAACTCTTATATGGAGTTTCATAGCTCCAATTTAAACAAGAACAGTTGCATTTAAAAGTTAACATCCCTAGCTACAACGTTCATAAAGAAACATATTTATAGTTCTCTCATTTACTAGTTCTAATTCCAGCTGAAATTCAAATGGTAAAAATGTATAGATTTTAATTTGACCTCTCTTTAGTTTTTTTATTTATATCTACATTTTTATAACTCAAAATTAAGCAAGAGAAGTTTCATTTGAAATTTAACATCCTTAATTACAACTTTCATCAAGAAACATATTTCAAATTCCCTTATTTACTAGCTCAAATTTTGACCAGAAAGTAGGAATTTCTATAACAACCAAACATATATATCTTCATTTCATTTGCTATTACAAAAATCAACAACTAATTTCAATTTCCCTTAAAATCCTTCATTAACCCTAATTTACAATCCTTGAAAATTAAATGTTAAAACTTACTAGAATGAAATCGAAGTAAATCAGGCGATTTTAACAACTTTTTCTTGTTGTGTTAATGTCAATTCCACTCCTCCAAACCAAATTTTCCACCTCAAATCTTCATTTTCTTCCAATTATTCTCTCTCTCTCTATTTTTTTCTCTCTATATGATTTCTTAAGCTTAGTGTTGGATGTTTGCGGTTTTAATCTCTCATTCTCATCACAATTTCCATCAATTTCCATGGAATATGTTAACAAGAGAAGAAGATGATGATGATAATTAGCCTTTTTGAACCTATAGGTCATTTTTTAGGGGGAAGAACGATAAATTTATCCAAATTGACAATAATACCCTTAATGAACCTATAATTCATTTTTTAGTTATTTTACCTGACTGTCAGTGTCTTTGTAAGGTTTTTCTAAATCTCAATTGGCATGAAATATTAACCCAAGATACAGTGACATGTTAGGAGGCTACTCATAAAATTTTAATCCAATCCAACAGTCTGATTGGGAATTATACATGATAGCGTAAAAACAATCAGTATACAATTTTACATCAAGATCTGAATTTTCTTATTCAATCCTTATTGAAATCATATCAATTATCTTACTAAGTCATCAAGACCATTTCCTTACTTCAAAATATATTGACCTTGTCTTTTCATCATTCATTTCTTTTACAGACTTACAACGATTTTACAATAATGTTACCGATATTTAACTAAGGTTTACACCAATACTTTTTAGTACAGTTCTTTCTTAACTTTTATTCCTTATTTTTATTATAATTCCTTGAATTAATTTTTCATTTTCAAAACATATTCATTTAAAGTTTTCTAATTTTTCTATCCGTTAAAACTCGTTATCAATTTCGTCGACGTTATGAATTTTAAGCTAAAATTCATAATTCTAACTTTAACTTTAACAATACCTTTAAATTTATTTATAGAGGTCATCCCCTTCATTACACATCATATTTATTTTTATTTCCATCATTTATCTATCTCTTTCCATCCCGAGTTTCTATTACTCGTCGACGTCTTATTACCTTCGGTCTTATAGTTACTTGGAGGTTTACATAAATAGTTTGTAATTTGTAGTTATTAGCCATCAGAACACTTAGTCATGATCCCGGCCTTCAGGATTTATTTGATTGATGTTCAAAACGATTAAAAGAAAAGGCATAGCAGGAGCTTGTAAATAGAAAAAATTGAATATGATAAAGCTAGTGTGAGACCAGATATCTAATCACCTGCTGCTTAGGTTGATCCCAACTTATGTTATTTGCCATTTGACTTGACAGAACCCTGAAGTCCACCTATTTACACAGCAAACATGTGTCAATGTGTTCACAACAAACCCAACTTTTTTTCTGATGCTTACTTCTTTCGGCTTCCAGGGTTGTATGTTTTATTGCAAATAGAAATCAAAGAATGAATGCTCCCAGAAAAAAGAGACATGAAGTAGCATACCAACATCCTACTCTACTCCAGAACTTGGAACTCGAGAATTCTACAATGTGAAGCTTGCAACATGTGTTCTCTATAGAGTTAGTTTTACGAATCCGTTCCACTTGATACTGCCAAATCATATGAAATTTCATTAGTCCCATCTCCAGGCCGTGATCATGTGTCTCAAGAGATTTTACACCACTTTGGGAGCTCGTAATGAATCTCTAAATTCAGGAAAAGATGGACAATTGAAATCAGCGAATGACTTTTCACCAGTTCCCACTAAAGTGCTACATTTCCAAGAAAGCATTTGTAAACTATGAGGGCATGAAATAATTGAATATTGAAGGCAGGACTACATAAAAAGTGGATGGATGGTGGAACGTTGACCCATGGCAAGGGTCTCTATTCAGTAAAGGGGAAGAGTTTACTGTTTTTATTGTCCAAACGTGACTATGAGAGCGCGTTCGTTTTTGTAGCAGCTTTCACGTTTTGAGCAGAACCACAGATTATATTGTTTGGTTACAAAAGAAAGCTGTGTTTTTGTTTGTGGGATCCACCAATAAACTGAGGTCCAACTTTAGTTATTTGCAAGCATCTTTCACTAGCTTTTTTCTTTTTTTTATTGCGGTTCACATGACTGTGCTGTATCCTTCTTGTTTTTTACTGTTGATAACCTAAACAGACGAAAATGACCTTCTTCTTCCTTCTCCTCGATTGAGTGACCAGAACAACAAATCAAGCTAGCATCAATAAACCAGAATACGAATCAAAGGTTTTAATGAATCTTCTGTACAAGTCATAAGCTGCATATGTTAAGCCATAAGTCTCAAACTTCTTTTATTACAAAATCCAAAAAAAAAACAAAGAAATTCTAGCATTCTTAATACCCCCAATAAAACCTTCGGCTTCCATAAAATCATATCTTAATTGCATAAATTTAAGCCAGAGGACACAAATTCAAAGCCGAAGGTGATACAAGAAACAGAATCAAATTTGCTCCAACGCCAAGAGAATTTGTCAAGAAATAATACGCATGAAGAACATTCCTTAAAGAATGAATGAAAAAAATGAGATACCTTTGCATTGTCCAACCGTAATGAACAAGAACAATTTTCATAAAGAGCATGAAAGCAAAAAAAACAAAGCCACAAGCAATTTACAAAGAAAACAATTATAAATTGTTCCAAATACACCTAATATAAGATTGTACTTACATGCCAGTAATTATGGTCAACTAGTGTGAGCAACTTGGTGATAGAATAAGTACCAACACCAAGAACGATCAATTAACCTCTCGGATTCCAATTTCCTCTCTATACTCTCTCCATCACTACCAGAACTTGAAGCTAAAGAGAACCCTTCAAAGAAAACTACCCTCACTCCCTCCAAACCCGCTCACCTTTGCCAACTTTGTCCCTTCTCTCTTTGCTTGACTCGCTACTATCCCTTCATGCTGGTCTACATTGTCACCACTTTGTACTGGAATAACATTGAGCTCTTCTTAGACAACAGAATTCAAGTGCCAGCTCTGTTTGTTTCTGGAGAAAATTTGGCTCTTTGGCAATTTTGGGTTGAGAAACTGAGGGTTTTGCAGGTTTTTTGAAATGGTTTTGTTGGTTTTTGAAAGAGGAAAGAGACCGTGAGGAGAAATGTTGTGTAAAGCAGCCATTTTTGGCTACTAAGTTGAGGTTGGGTGGGAGGAACTAAGTTGAGTTGACCAAGTTATCAATCTAACTGTTCGTTTCTCCAAGTTAGAGCGTGTGAAGGAAGTTAGGTTATAATGATAGGTTACTGATTTGGCATTTTATGGACTATGATATCATGTTTAGGCTTGCCTGTGTTTTACTTTGGTGTACAGCTATAATGAGGTGTTGGTTGTGTAGGGGTAGGGCATGGGGAGGTGATGAAATCCTATTTTGTGATTGACGTTCATGAATCTATCCTCAGCATGTAAGTAATGCGAGAATAAAATCAATGTTGTAATTTGCATGACTAATTTTTCAATGTAATGATAATCAAATATATATATTAATAAAATTGTAAAATGAAAAATTAATACATGTTTTTTTTTGTTATTTTATTACTGATATTAATTTCAACTACAGTTTTAATTAAATATATATTTTAGTTTAACCACCCACAACAAGATTTTTTTTAACTTGCTTTATTTTCAATCAAAACCATAAAAGCTATCACAATACCAAATACACTCTAAAAAAAACCTCCAATAAGAACATGAGGACCATGAACTGGACGATCAACCCTAAGATACACTCAGCCAAGCCAAAACCAATCATCCAACACACTATAGTCACCTGAAGCAACATAAAAATAAAATTGTTGGGCTCTTGAATAACCAGGTAAAACACACCTTCTCTTTCTGAGCAGTACTGTTGTTAATAATACATGAAAAAACTACACGGTAATATTAATTCCTTGGTCAATTCCAATCAGCTCCAGGTAGGCTTCACCTGACCCATATCAGATACTCGTGCCCCATCGGCTCCAGGTTAGCCTAGCCAAGCCCACTAACATTGGACAACCCAGCCTTCGTCTGATTGACCTGATCCTCTTTCTTTGTCATTCTCGTCATTTTTATGGTGTTTTATACAATGTACATATTTTCATAAATATCTCTATAAATATATAAATATCTCTATATATTTATAAGATATTTAAATTAAATATCTTATAACTTATATATATATATATATATATTTCTTAAAATATTTATAGTAAGAAAGTCTATATAAATAAATTTCTCTAAACTTCATGTCTTTAGACAGCACAAGACTCAACAAAAGTCTAACACAACACAAATCTAATACAAGACTTAAACAAGACTTAAGGAACATTTAAGACTAGAGAATACCATTTATTCTCTCTTTACATCCAAATACAACTCATTATCTCCGTCACCTATATAAA
>Ga0325402_1002678_pt1 | contig 15739 bp, 9 predicted proteins | sample PopdelMetagenome_22_FD_207212 | JGI IMG/M metagenome (GOLD analysis project Ga0325402, IMG submission 207212) | Populus deltoides microbial communities from Bellville, Georgia, United States - Xylem-PdKOR-R3 | ecosystem: Host-associated > Plants > Phyllosphere > Stem > Wood/Secondary xylem... | reverse complement strand
GAGTAGTGATCCCACATGTCCATGCATTGCCTTACCTCATAGGAGCATACCATAATGCCTCACAACCTATCTTGATCTTCATGTGTGCAGTTCACATGCCAATATTGCCTCATTTCATTCTAGCCACCTTGGTCTAGTTTTAGTTGACCCTAGCGATTCGTAAAGGTCAATTTTGAACCCGATGTGTGATTTACTTATTGTTAGAATTATTTTCAGCATATATGATAGATTTTGATCTGCAAATGAGTAATGACCGTTGGCCATTATTTATATTTTTGAGTAATTTATGATATATGTTTGATTTTGGGCGTTGAAAGTCATATTGATTGGTTGAATCAAAATATTTTTAATTTGTAATTGCTTATGTATGGACACTTATGGGATTATTGCATAACTTGTGCTTATATGAACTTTTTCATTATAAAATGTCGAATTTTATCGAGTATGATTTTGTTATCTAAAAGATGTGTGTATAACATTTTTCTCCATCAAATCAACCCGTGGATGGTATACTCCTTAAAAGGATTGTGTCTATGAAATATTTAGTTTTTGTTAAGAATAATAAACAATAATATTGTTTTTTCATCAAAAAAGATTGTAAAAATAATTTTTTTTTTAATCAAAGAACCAACCCGTGGATGATATAATCCATAAAAGGATTTTGTCCATGAGAAGTTGAGTTTTGTCATCTAAAAATAATAACTTTGTATTCTAAGAAAAATATGTAAATAAAAATCATGTTTTCACTAAATAATCAACTCGTGTATGGTATAATCCTTAAAAAAGTCATGTCCTCGAGAAGTTGAGCTTTGATACCAAAAAACAATAAGAATAAGAGAAAATTACTTCTAATATCGTATATTTTGGTTGAAATTATATTTACTTACTAAGTTTTGAAAAATTACAGTTTACATTCTGAACTTTATATGTGCGTTAACACTTAACATCCTGGTAAAAAAAGTCAACTATTTTTTTTATTTACAAGATTATCATTATATTTCATTTAATGAAAAAATGCCCTTACATTAAATATTATAACTTTGCTATCAAATAAAAAAAAAACCTAACCAGCACCTTCATCATTTTCTCAATGTCAAAATCCAGATAGTGACATAATATATATCAACAACCAATTAAGAAACAAAAAAAAAAAAACATAGAATTGTAACTAGATTTGGTGGGTGCCATTGTTTTATGTGTTTACTTGGAAATAAAGTTGAGAAATTGAAAAGCCATAAACAACCAATCAAGAAACAAACATTAAATAAAATTCAAATCTATAGTTGTATTTTGACTTAGCCTCTTCCTTCATTTCTCTTAAAATTGATAAGTTACAAATAACCAAATAATAATCAAACATTAAAAAAAAAAAATCAAATCCGTAGTTGTAGACACCCCCCCAATGGCTTCACCATGTTGACTCAGACCTCGTTTGGAATTGAGTATTTTTGAATAATTTTGATGTGTTGATGTCAAATATAAATTTTAATAAAAATAAAAAATATTATTTTAATGTATTTCTAAGCGAAAAACATTTTGAAAAGCAACCTCTCTAATAGTCCTAAACACTCCCTTATCTTTTTCCTTCATTTCTTTTGAAATTGAAAACTTGCAGACAACTAATCAAGAAACAAACATTGAAAAAACAAATCAATATTTGCAGACACCCTAATGGCTCTATTAATAACCCTAAAGCATACCCATATGAAAAAACCCTTGTTATTCTCCCTTGATCCAAATTTGTTAATAAAACAACATCTAACTAAGATAATCTCATCAGATGGTGATGAATGACACTATCTTATCTATTTCTCTTAATTTTATGTTTGATTTTTGTTTAGAAGGAAATAGAAAATGATGTGTGGAAAGGAGATAAATTGTCAATTGAAGAGAGAGAAAATCAAATGTGTTGTATAGTTGATTTTTTAATCTAATATATATGAGGGTATCTTGATCATTTTGTCAGATTCAATTTTTTTTTTATTAACCTAGGATGTAAACTATAATTTTTCATAACTCGATAGGCAAGTGCGATTTCGATAAAATTATAGGATGGTGAAGGTAATTTTCCCAAAACATAACCTTGTTTTCTTTTAAAAATATGTAAATGAAATTTTGTTCTTTAAAATACAGCTTTAATAATTAAAAGAAAATTGGCCAAAGCCCAATTTACCAATTACCACTCTTCTGAATCTCACACTCATATTCTAAAAGTGAGAATGAGCCCTGTTGTTAGGCATGGATCCTGAATCATTGTCTTAGGTATTAGAAACATTTTATCTTCAATAATAAATATAAGCATTTAGTTGAAGTATATTTTTAGCATGGGAGCACTATAAGTATATTTGTTTCATTAAAAAAAAGCACAAAGCAACTTACTTAGGCCCCGTTTGTTTGCTGGAAAGTAGTTTCTTTTTGAAAAGTGAATTCCAGGAAAGTGAATTATTTTCCGATGTTTGGTAGTGTAATGAAAAATAAGTTGGAAAATATTTTTTAGTGTTTGTGATGTGCCGTGAATGATTAGAAAATCGACAACAATGAATCTAACGAAAATGGATGAAGGATGGGTCAGGTTGTGTTGTCTTTCTTTTGGTGTTTAGACTGGATTATAGTGATTTTAAGGTAAATAAGATGGAGGATAGATTAGAATGATACTTTGATAAGTCAATTTGGACGCCACAAAGATCAATCTATGATTTTGACGCCACACTATTTGTGATTGAAGAGTGATAAGTCAAGTAGGGTTCTTCACAAAATCAATTTGAAAAAACAATTCTTAATTTTCTGAATTAAGTTTCAAATCTTGGCCAAAAGTGTTTATTACATATTCTGATACTATATTTATAATTGGAACATCCCTCTATAGTTAGGAAAATTCAACATGATAGAAGTCAAGCTCAAAAATTAGACTTTGACAAAGTAACTTGACAAATCAAACTAGCACATGTTTTTTGATCTTAATTGAAACATAAACAGAACAAATTTAAAACAGCTATAATTTCTTGCAAAAAATTCCAATGCAATCATGGTTGGACAATTTAGAAAGATCACGTTCTGAACTTAAAATTCACCTATATTAGTCTTGTCTTCACATGCAATGGATGACTTCAAAATCGGGTTCAAATTCATCTATTATTCTGACCGTAAACAACATCAATTTCTTCACTTATTTGCATTATCAATCCAAACTCAAGTAGCCCAACATCAAAAGAACCATTAAGGGCTTTTCCCATGTTCAAGTTTCAATTGTAGGCAAATAAGAACCTTTGAACCAATTCTGAACAGATTGCTAGCTTTTACTCCGAAGCAGCTTTAATCATTCCAATTTGACTCGTCAAAGCCCTTTGCAGTTGTTTCGCTCTCACTCATGTTATTAGACCATCTGAATCTTCTTGTAGATAATGTTCAGCTTTACGAGATGGATTATAATCTCCATGATGCACATCAATTTGGTTATGTCATGGAAAATGAGCTGGAAAATAACTTATTAATATTTTTTTTTCAAGTTTATTAAAATAATGAGGAACAAATCTTACAAATTAAAAAGTTAAATGAGAATGAAATTGAAAAAAATATAATTTCATAAATTATCTCAAATAAAATAAATAATAATCAAAATAATAGAAATCAAATCTAACAAATAAAAAAATTGAAAGATGAAGAAATTAAAATAATAATAATTACCATTTCATAAATTATTTTATATAAAATAAGTAACAATCAAAAGAATGATGACCAAATTTGATAGGTAAAAAATTTCAATTAAAAATAAGAAGGGAAAATCAAATAACAATTATAAAAATGAGGACCAAAGTTAATATAAAAATTAAATTCTAATGGATGAAATTAAAAAAAAAATATTCAAAACAAAATATATATAACAATCAAAAGTTTGAGGATCAAATTTGATATAATTAGCAAATAATAAGACATTTCTAAATTTTTCACAACTTTCGGAAAGTGTTTTCCACTTCAAAATAAAAGGAAAACAATTTCTTGGAAGTCAAACCAAATTTTTTTTTAACTGGAAAGTATTTTCCGTTGACTAATTTTTCTAATGACAAATAGACAAAGGAAAATTTAAAAAGTAGTTTCTAGAAAACCACTTTCCATCAAACAAACACCCCTTTAAATATAATGTTTTAGAATGGCTTTCACTTTCTCTTTATCAAAATTAGCTAATTATTCAAAAATCTTTTAAAAAACTAGATAAGATTTCTAGTTTTCATAGATTTTTTTTTCCTTTTATTTTTATGATTTTTATACATAACTCGCACATATGTCTCATGCAACAAAATATTTTATTGTTTTGTTAAGGAAAAACTTAATGATGTCTTACCCAACAAGTTTTAAACTAAGATTTATAAATTAGGGTTCTTTGTACATTAACCTATAAGCTTCAATTTAGAGTTTATTTTACCGTTTTCAAAAGGCATGGCTAATTGTTTTTCACTTGCAAAAAGTAATTAAACAAATGAATTAAAAAACTAGGTTAGATTTTGATTTGACTTTAAAAGCTATGTTTATTGAGATTTAAAAAAAAAAGTATTTATAGTGTATAAGTATATTATATACAATGATAATTTATACTTTTCTTTAAATTTAAAAATAAGTTGCCTATAAACTATAATTTCTCAAAAATTAAAAAAAAAAGTAAAAAAATCTACAGTTTTTTTAATAATAATAATAATGATAATGATAATAATAATAATAATAATAATAAAAACTAAAATAAGACCGTGTCCCATAGTAGACCAGACCGTTTCTTCTTCTGCAGTTCACCTTCTCTTACTTTGCTGTTCCCCCGCGTTGAAATTGCTTTCTTTATAAAAACAAGAAGAGATGCTTTGGATTTCCATCGTCCTGCTACCTTCTCCTGCATTAATCTTTCTATCGATAATACGGTAAAATCTTATTTATTTATCCTGCAGATTCTCTCATCTTCTCTTTTCTTCTTGCTGACTGTTTTTAATTTTTGTGTTTAATGTTTTTTCTTGCACTTGTTGATTTGTCATCATCCGTCAATTCTTTTCTTTTTCTTGTTATACCCTTTTTGTTTCGTTGATGTCGTTCTGTGTGTTTAATTTTCTTTTGTTTCTGCATGGATGCTTGGTGCTGGCTCGGAAAACTCAAGTTATTTTGGTTCTTAATGAATGTTAAACAGCGAATAAATCTTTATTAATGAGGAGGAGAAAACAAATTATTTTATTTACTGTTCGAACATTCATTCGCTCTGGTTCTATTACCTGCATAAATTGTGATAGCGTTTAATCTCCAATGGTTTTTTTGTTCTATGCAAACCTATCTATTCTGCTGGTTTATGCTCTTACTATATATCTTTATTATTTTCAACTAATGTCTTTTTCTTTCTCTTACAAAACCCCTTAGAACTCAAAATTTCATGTGCTGAAATTTAACTGTGCTGGAGTTTCAGGAATCCGTTTTTAGTATGCCGTAATATTACAGCTATCACAATCTCACATGTATTTTGTTTCTTCATTTTATGCAGGAATCTTAATTGATTTCTTACCATCTGCCTTATTAAACTCTTCATTACACTCATTCACAGAATGTTTGGTTCAAAGAAATCTCCCTTGAAGATTTCTGAGCATAACAAGACTGACCCTGAATGTCCTGCTCCTTCTCGGTCAAACCATTTTGAATCTGAGAATGCGGTGGGCACCAAGAAATCCCTTAAACCATCAAGGAAAACTTCTTCTGAACCCAATCTAACTTCACCCAATTTTCGCACCAATCCTTTCGACAATGATGAAGAAAGAGGGTTGTCTTCTTCGTCTACATATTCCCTTGCTTTATCCACAAGACATAAGTACAAAAATGATTTCCTTGACTTGGGAGGACTAGAGAATCAACCAGTTCAAGAATTGGAGAATTATGCTGTTTACAAGGCTGAGGAGACTACAAAAGCAGTAAATGGCTGCTTGAAGATTGCTGAAGAAATGAGAGAGGGTGCAACGACAACTTTGATCACCTTGCATCATCAGGGTGAGCAAATCACCAAGACCCACAGTGTTGCGGTTGAGATAGATCATGATCTTAGTCGGGTATGGCTTCGTTTAAAATCTGACTTTATGGTTGATGAATTTAATGTATCCTGCTTAGATTTTCTCACCTAATGAAAGGGGCTTGCATATAGCTGTTGTTAACATTAATCCATGAAATGATGCTCAAAATTTTTCTATTGCATGTTTAGTTGGATTATTTTGGAAGCAACATCCTGTTCGATGAGTTTGCTATATAATATGATCATCATTTACGTGCTGCTTGGGTCTTTATCGATTAATCAAGCTGCAAAGGTCTATTGCTCTGTGTTTTATGATTTCAATTATTCCTTTCAAAGTTCACAGCAGTTCCTTCTTTAGATTGAGCTTTGTGAGTTTAGTTACGGGGAGTAAAAGGAGTATTTTGAAGAAATCTAACAGGTGAAAACCATCATCCGCTATTGCCTCTTATCCACTCGGCTCAAATTCTTGGACCATACCCCCTGCCACCACTCAATCACAGCTGCACAGGAAAAAATCTTTGTTGAAATGTGCTAAGACTTTAGGCCTAGAATATTAGTTCTTGTGCCTTTGTGATCACCTAATTTTTCTTCTTGATTTTCATTTCTAATTTATAGTGTTCTCCTGTTGATGTTATTGAGTAAAAGGGACATTTTCATTGTTGTTTCCGTTTTCAGGGTGAGAAGCTTTTGGGAAGTCTTGGGGGCATGTTCTCTAAAACTTGGAAGCCGAAGAAGAATCGTGCAATTAGGGGCCCTGTTATCACAAGAGGTTAGTTTCTTTCCCTATGGGTTGTGATTCACTTATTTGTCAATTTTTCTCATCCAAAATTATATTATATTAGTTTATGAATTACCACCTATCATCGTTCATATGCTGAAAATGGTTGGGTGGTTCCACCTTATTTTTCTTTCTATATGACGTGTTCATTTCTGTTTTTTCTTTACTTTTAACTATTCATTTTTTATTTGCTGCGTAAAAAAGCTAATGTAAGGATGAAAAAGCCCCCGAGGAAGAACAGTGCTGGAGAGGGGATGCCCTTTTACATGTAGAGCATAACATGATACTTTATCTGTGGTTTGATACTTTGCAGATGCTTCACCTCGAAGGAGGGGTAACCACTTGGAGCAGAGGGAGAAATTGGGTTTGAATCTTGCACCCAAGGAACGGTCAAGCACGAAAACACCCCTTCCGGAGACAGCCAACGCATTTCAGAAAGTTGAGGTTTGTTTTTATTTTGTGATGTGCTAATGATTCATAGCAAATAAAAAGGTACACTGTTGTGGCCACAGGACAGAAAATTTCAACAAAAATAAAAAATAAAAAATGATAATGGATGAAGCTTTCTTGGTACTGTGAACTTCGTATACATGTTCTTTCTTGTTTCCTTCTTTCCATCTGGTGGAGGAGACAGAGACCTGTGTCCAATTCTTTCAAACATGAGATTCACTGCACTGTTTCTTCCATTCTAGATCAATTTAGTGTTTCCACTTTGGGTTAGGATTTGTATATATTGGTAAGCGTGTCCATACTTTTCCCTGTCTCCAAGTTAGATCATAAGGACAGACTTGTAGTCGTGTACGACTCCAACCACCAAGTAATTTGTTCATTCTGGTTTTCGGTTTCTCATTGTATAGCTATTTGAGTTTACCTATCCTCCATTATCACAGACAGTCAATTTAATCATTTTGGGTTTCAATTCTATCAATGTACAAGTCTGCCATGAGTTTATGCTTCTTTAATGTACCCATCTTTTACTGTTTGGGATTGTTCTGGAACAGTTTGAGAAGTCAAAGCAAGATGATGCACTGTCTGATTTGAGTAATGTTATAGGAGAGTTGAAGAATATGGCTGTTGAGATGGGGACTGAATTTGACAGGTGACTTTTTTTATATGATACACAGCAGCATTTGTTGATTAATTTGTTGCAAATGTTTGCCATTCTCTTTCATCGCTCTCTCATTGTGAATATCCGAGTAGTGGTTCCTGATTGTAAAAAACGAAGTCAAAATGCTTTGTTTAAGAAATCATGTTGTTTGAGATAGAAATACCCCGTCTGTAATTGTGATCGTTCTGTGATAATTGCAGGCAAGTCGGCGCTCTGGATCACGTCCAGGATGATGTGGATGAGCTAAATTCCCGTCTTGGGGGAGCAAATAAACGTGGCCTTCATTTACTGCGAAAGTAGAGGATAGGTTGTGATGGTTGCATGCAGTCCTGATCTGCTGATGTCGGTCTCCCTCTTCTCACTGTTATTCTTTCTGCATGTATAAACTTGGAATTCGATGCTCTTAACCGATATGCAAATACTTTGTAATTTAAACAGTTGGTATCTGGCAATATATCCCAGTGAGACTTTTCCCAACGCATTTTTTAAGGCAATTCGGAATTAATAAATACATTTTTCTGTTATTTGCTCAAATTTCAGAAGCAAATACTAACATCTGACCAAAGAAGATGCGGCCATTGCTAATCCTTGGCTAAGTGCGATAGTATTGATTCATTTCTGTAACTCTCCTTCGTCATCGCTCATCAGTAGAAGGAAAATTGTATATCTTCAAATGCCAATGGTGAACTTATTGTATGTGAATGGCAGTAAAACGTCGAGGACACACGACAGTTAGTGAACAAGCAAACAGCAAGCGATGCGTGCCCTGCGCTGCTTATTCATACTTGGATGGATCATCACAAGCTTCCAATTCTTTTTACTTTAGGGTCATGAGCGAATGCAATGTTGCAAGAAGCTTCTCCTGCAAGGTTACGATGCACCAAAGCACTATTGCCGCTGACACAGAGACTGATCGTGGAACTTCTGACAAGCTACCTGGCAATCTCCTTGTACAAAATCTACACCCTTCATTCCTAACCCTATTTTCCAATACACCCGTCCATGGTTCTTTCTCTTTATAATCTTAAACGCACACTTAAACAAAAAATCATCAATAAAAACTAAGTCATTGTAATACTGAAAATCATCAACGAAAACTAAGTCATTCTGACATTTCTTTTCCCTAAATTCACGCATATGGTCAATACGAAGTTTTCCTTCTAAAGACCATACTTCAACCTAGTTTTGGACATAAACCACAACCAAATTCACTTCCAAAGTTTATAAAGCAAGGGAAACATGTAATGTTTCTATTCTATGACAATTGACACGACCAAAAGATTGATGTCTTTTTCCAAATACAGTAGTGTCGAAGTACTAAATAACCTGGTAAGACCGGGGTCGAATCATAGGGAGGTTAACTATATAAATTATAAATAATAACAATAATAAGTTAAAGAGAGCTTTGAGATATGATATTGATGTAAGGATTAAACAATGATAAAATAATTGTCAAGGTTAGAGGATCCACTAATGGTATTTCAAACAAGTATAGTATAAACTCTTTTTATTACTCAACTGGAAACCATACACAAAGAAAGTTTCAATCGGATTATAAATTATTAACATGATTACATTAGTTATCTTATTCGAATAATTCCAATACTTGTAAATGTTGTCAGACATTCATGATTATAACTTATGTTAACAACAAATCAAGTTCCTTTCATAGCACAGGTGTCGGTTATACCATACGGTTGGGCTATGACAGTGCCAAGTATTTGTTGTACCAAGGGTTATACAACATAAATCTAGATTAACCATTTAACAAGCAAAGTATTAAAAGTGAACAAGATAACAAATATAAAACATGTTAGTATCAAACATTAAGGTCCATGTTGAGTTTATATTATACTTATTTTTACATCATTAGTGTAACCTTTTCACCTTGACATGATAAACTTAGCTAAATATAATGAAAGAGAGAAACATAAATAAACAAGGAAAGGAAATGAAAAGCATAAGCAGGAGATTAATATAAGCAAAACTTAAGCATTACAAAATATAAAGAGAGAGCAAGAACATGATCTTGATTTGAAAACCAAGATGCCTAAATACATGGCAAATGCCTCCATTTAGAGTTCAAAATTGGAACTATTGATTTGTTGACTAATTGTTGAGTGGGTGGCCACATCTTGACTTGGTGACAATCCTTATCTTTTTGTCTAAACAAAATGTCATTGTTAACATCATAATTTGAACAAATAGTGCTCATGAAAGTTTTGAGAAATTGTCTCAGCTTTCCAACATAAAAAGAATCGGTGCATTTGGACTTCTAGAACTTGAGATATGAGCTGAACACTGAACAGTGTCTAGGCTGCAGGACAGATTCAGACTTCTTCGTTGTTGCTACATTTTGGACTTGAAAACAACCTTTTTAAATCTTGGACTCCCATGAAAGTTTTAGGCCTATGTCTTAGCTTTCTATCCATATAAAGAATACCTAAATCCAAGATCTACAGCTCTAGATATGACCCGATGACTAAATAGTGTTCCAGTTTGGACTGAACCAGCATCTCTTTTCTAAGTTTGGCCCTCTCTTTGTCCTTTCAATTTCAGCACTTAAACTCATCAATCAATCCTTTCATTTATGTGATAGGCCTGCATTTAAGATGAACATTTACCATAAATTAAAGGTATCTTATGGTATCAGACTTGTTATTATAAAACATGCTTTAGTTAAGGAGCCATTGATACTTCAAGTGCAAAATGATGATATAAAACCTTGATAAAAATACACTTTTAAGTACTAATCACACCCCCCCAACCAGCATATTACTGGTCCCTAGTAATCAAAGCGTTAAAATAGAAAAACAATTTGCAAATTCGACAAAGCAAGACATTCATTATTCAACTTCCATTAATCTATCCAGATAAACAAACTCTCATTAAATTTATATATCTGCTCAATACCTCTTAAACAAAATATTAATAAACCTTCCTTTTTATGTGCTCAATGTATGAAAACATAGATGATGGGGCTTTTATTGGAAGAAAAAAATATTTTGTTCTAATGTTTAAGGTTAACTTCCTTGGGTTGAGAATATTATCTTTCTTTTTTTAAAATATATATATATATATATACACACACATATAACTTAAAACACAATGCATCTTTAACCCATGTAACAAGCTTTTGACTAATGACTCCTAGACCAGTTGGTCTTAGGGCATTAGGTGTTGAGACACCCCTACGAGCTTAGTAACTCGGGTTGCAAATACTGATACGTAGATAATGCAATGTTTGATTCCCTTAAGCTTTTCTCATTAACCCATATAACAAGCTTTGGGCCAATAGCTCCCAAGTCAGTTGACTTTAGGGTATTAGGTGTTAAAACACCCCTTTGGGCTTAATTGCTTAGGTTATGGAGGCTACGAAACCAAACTTATCCACGTTTCTATTATCATCAATATTATCAATTTGTTTGTTTGTTTTTTTTTTGTTTTGCAAATTATATACTATCCATTTCCCTTAGTTGTTACCTTTAACAAAAGAATATAAATAATGTAATAATCCAATGTGCAACCCACAATCATATGTTAGAGTGTGTGTGTGTGTGAAAATGAAGGTTTAAGAATACTTGTTAAATGAGTATATGAGCAGAATCAAGTGATAACAATGCGAGAGTTTGTAAACCTGAATATTTCAAGAAGTATTTTGATAGGCCTTGATAAGACTATTTACTAAGATGCTTCTTAAGAGTTAATAAAATTCCTCTTTACTCTGCCATCCTAATAACAATTTTGTCAAATGATTTTAATAATAGCAAAAACAATTAGTAAGTTAGTTTTTTTTTTAACGTCAACTAGTACCCTCTCCCCCCAACCAGAACGAGACATTGTCCTCAATATCATAAGGTAGAAAGATAGAGTATAGAAGACATCACTTGAAACAATGAACACTAATAAACCTGAAACACACTTAAACAAATATATAAAATAACAAAACAAAATAATATGCTATTAATAAAACCAAAAGACACAAGGATTCACAAACGAAGGCTCAAATCCAATCTAAGCTTTTTACGACTTTCCTTAGTTGATCAATTTATGCGACTCATGGAAGGATCAATTATAGGGATGAAAGATTGTAGTTGGTCAATCAATTGTTCAGCAATAGCAGCAAAGATTATGATTTGTCGTGCCGAAGATGTTAGAAATTCCTGTTCCATAGCTTGATCAAGAAAAGACAACAAATTATCATAAAAATCATTAACATTTAACAGACCTATAGGTTTATGGTGAATGTGCAGTTGGGTCTAAGAGGAAATATGAAAGATCTCTTCCAATGTGCCCAAACCACCTGGTAAGCAATGAAAGTGTCAGCATGGTTAAACATTGCATTCAATCGATCAGACATTGTGGAGACCTGTAGTTCCTCTCCAATTATTTTTCCAATGGTGTCTCCTTTTGCTAAAGCTTTGGGGACAACCCCCAAAACTTGACTACCTCCTAAAAATACAGCTATTGACACCCCCCATTAACCCAAGGTTGCCTCCTCCATACACTAAATGAATCTTTCTCTCAGCTAGTACCTGACCAAAATGATTTGCTGATTCTAAAAACTCTTTTTCTTTCCCGGGACTGGATCCACTGAAAACACAAATATTTCTTATGTGATGACTTGAGGAACCTGCCATTTCTACACACTTTTATATTTGTTAAATGTATGGGTTGAGTGGAAATGAAGGGAAGGAAGAGAAGATTTTATAGATGAGAAATTGAAAATGCAATCATACCATCTATATATAGACCAGCTGGAGTCTCACACACACACTCTCTCTATTTATTTATTTATTTATTTTGAAAAAACATGTGTATGTACAGATAGTTGTGATTGTGGCTCACATCTTCCCTTGGTTTTACGTCCAAGAACGGTTTAAACGCCCTTTATGGGTCAAGGATAGGCTTCCCATCCAGTTTTCTTAAAAACTGGCAAACAGGGTCTTTTATAGTCAAATTCCCAAGACTAAGTCGATCATGTTCTTTATGGAATTGTGGCCATAAATCATGAATTACGCGATGCACATCTCCACTAGAATGCGTCTCAAGGGTCAATAGAAGATTATCTAAAGACCCCTTACTCAGGCCATCCTTAATGAATTGTATTTTATCTTCACGGTTTACAGATACCATTCCTAAAGAACGACATGTTGCATTATAAGTCCATTTGGCACATCTGTGACAGACTTTCAGTCATTTTGTACGAAGTTTCTTTGAAAAAGTGCTTTCACCTGTTCCAGGCATGCATGAGATGAAAGAATTGGAGGACTCACCTGATAATCAGACATTTGCTTCAATCAGCCAGCAAATATCTTCAGGAATTCCATGATTCATTAATAACCTCAATCTTGCACACCTAGCACGGTAAATTTTTGCAATCGTATTTGGAGGCAAAGCGGGAAAATACTTTTTTAATTTTTCAAGAGTGGTGTCCATTTTCAAATGAGAATTGGAGAAGAGATTTAAAGAAAGGAGAAAGAGCAAAGAATTGCACAAATATACACACAGATATCGGTTATTATAGGAAATTGAAAGAACCGACTTAAGTCACGGAATATCATTATCCGCCATTTGACCGGGGTGAGAAAGACTAACAAAACAAAATTCACTCCAAAAAGAAACACAAAACATTGTGAGAAAAAGAATCAATCTTTATATACAGGATCTCTCAATTCAATAGAGTCATTTTCAACTAAAAAACTGTCAAAGTAAACTTTCAAACGATGTCCATTTACCTTGAAAACATTGTCATTCTTTGGATTATCGAAATCACAAGCCCCATATGGATACACATGTTTCACAATAAAAGGACCACTCCATCTTGATCTTAATTTTCCAGGAAATAAATGGAGCCGAGAATTATAAAGCAAGACTTTTTGACCAACATTGAATGTTTTTCTCAGTATTTTCTTATCATGAAACTCTTTGATTCTTGCTTTATGAATTCTTGAATTTTCATATGTATAATTTCTTATTTCCTCAAGCTTATTTATTTGTAATTTTCGCAGCTGACTAGCATCATCAAGGTTAGAATTGAAATCTTTAATAGCCCAATAAGCTTTATGTTCAAGTTCCACAGGAAAGTGACAAGGTTTTCCATAGACTAATCTATAAGGTGACATACCTAATGATGTTTTATAAGCAATTCGATAAGCCCAAAGTGCATCATTAATCTAAAGACCAGTCTTTACTATTAGGGTTCACTGTTTTCTCCAAGATCTGTTTGATCTCCCTATTAGCAAGCTCTACTTGTCCACTTGTCTGAGGGTGATAAGGGGTGGCAACTTTATGTGTGATTCCATATTTCTTTATTAAAGACTCAAATGACTTGTTGCAGAAATGTGTTCCATCATCGCTTATCATGGCTCGAGGGATTCCAAATCGACTCAAAATATTTTCTTTCAAAAATTTTATCACTGTTTTGTGATCATTGTTTCGACTTGGAATTGCCTCTATCCATTTTGAAACATAATCTACTGCGACATATACAAGAAACCAAATGATGGAGGAAATGGACCCATGAAATCTATACCTTAACAGTCAAAGATCTCAATGACAAGAATAGGATTTAAAGGCATCATGTGATATTTTGAAATAGATCCCAACTTTTGACAATTTTCACAAGTCTTGCAGAATGCATGTGAGTCCTTGAACATGGTGGGTTAGTAAAATCCATTTTGTAAGATTTTTGCAGTGGTCTCTTTTGATGAGAAATGACCCCCACATGCCTCATAATGATAAAATTTAATGACACTACTTACCTCATTATTAGGAATGCATTTTCAAAATATTTGATCAGGATAATATTTGAATAAATAAAGGTCGTCCCAATAAAAGTTCTTCACTTCGTTCAAGAACTTTCTTTTATCTTGGGTACTCCAATGAGCTGGCAATTATCCTGAAACAAGAAAATTAACAATATTAGGAAACCAAGGCATTGTAGAGACATAAAATAAAGATTCATCAGGAAAGTAGTCATAAATTGGTATGATGTCAGATCTCGAATCTGTTGTCAATCTTGACAGATGATGTGCGATAACATTTTCAGTGCCTTTCTTGTCTTTGATTGTGATATCAAATTCTTGAAGTAACAAAATCCAACGCACCAATCTAGCCTTAGAATCTTTCTTAGAAAGAAGATATTTCAATGCTGCATGATCACTAAAAACAACAACAGGTGAGCCAACAGATAAGACTTGAATTTTCACATGCAAATACTACTGCAAATAATTCTTTTCAGTGGTGGTGTAATTCATTTGAGCACTGTTTAAAGTTTTACTTGCATAGTAAATCACATAAGGTTTCTTATCTTTTTTTTGTCCCAAGACAGCACCCACGTCATAATCACTAGCATCACACATTATTTTAAAATGTAATGACCAATTAGGAGGTTGAATGACAGGAGTAGAAGTAAGCAAGTTTTTAAGTTTAACAAAGGCTTCTTCATAATATTCAGTCCATTAAAAAAAATATTATCCTTTGTTAGAAGGTTACGCAAGGGATTAGATATTACACTAAAATCTTTGATGAACCTTCTATAAAAACCAGCATGTCCTAAGAATGATCTAACATCTTTAATAGATTTTGGTGTTGGCAAGTTAGCAATTAACTTAATTTTAGATTTGTCAACCTTAATTCCTTTCGATGAAACAATGTGACCAAGTACAATGTTGTTTGTTACAATAAAATGACATTTTCCCCAATTCAGTACAAGATTCTTCTCTTCACACCTGCTCAAAACCTTTTCTAAGTTAGTCAAACAATCATCAAATGAATCGCCAAAAACAGAAAAATCATCCATAAAAATTTCAAGAAAACGTTCAAC
>Ga0325402_1002675_pt1 | contig 15750 bp, 6 predicted proteins | sample PopdelMetagenome_22_FD_207212 | JGI IMG/M metagenome (GOLD analysis project Ga0325402, IMG submission 207212) | Populus deltoides microbial communities from Bellville, Georgia, United States - Xylem-PdKOR-R3 | ecosystem: Host-associated > Plants > Phyllosphere > Stem > Wood/Secondary xylem... | reverse complement strand
TATAAATCAATAAACTCTATATATATATATATATATATATATATATATATATATATATATATATATATATATATATATATATATATATATAGTATGATTTAATATTTTATATATATATACACAAAAAAATCAAAAAATATCTTTGCAAGCATTTTTGGATGTAATAAACAGTTTATTAAATCCATGAAAACTTAATCAATATTTCAATAACCCCTAAAAATTTTAATTCATGAAAATTAATTATCAATATTCTGGTATAAATATTGGACTTACAAGTAAACTGACATTTGAAATATCAAAAGTTGATTTGAAAATTCCCAAAATAATTTTGGGTATTCACAAATTTTAATTGAAAATATTTTTTTTATAATAACATACAAGTTATAAAAAACTCTTTCACATTGCATGATAGATGAACCTTATCAGAATATTTATATGGATTCTTCCTATGATAATTTATTTGGGTATACAAGTTCATAATAAATTGAAGATACTAGATTTATTTATGAGAATAAAATTTTATTATAAATTATTAAAAATTATCAGTTAAAAACTCATAAATACTTATAAACTATATCTAAACTATATAATATAACTTATCTAAAATAAACTGTACTAAAAATACTAATATCTTTTCCAATCATAATTAATTTTTTATCCTAAAATTTCATATAAAATCAGGCTATTCCTAGTGATCCGAATCAAATAATTAGGTGATAACTTGTTGATGTTGATGCCGCAACACCACACGTGCGACAAAACTATTGGTTTCTTCAAACTGATTAGCGACTGAAATTTTTAAGGAGTTATAGACTGATTGTGGGTTGATCCTGGGAAGAAAGAAGAATGGTTTTTGGCTTGATTGGTTTTGATACTTGATGCAAGCTCAGTGCGTGAAAGACAAGAGAGCTGGGGCTATTGGATTGGGGACTACGACTGCAACTTTAGCTGGGTTTTAGTCTAGATCTGCCACCGTGGGGTTGAACTATGAGAAGAGGCTGGTCCGTGGATGTTAAGGGCGGAATGTCTATGATGGAGGCTTAACTAGGCAGATGGTGTTGAATCGGGTTATGAGGGCAGGAGACAATGGCTATTGGCTTGTTCTTGGGTGATGGGTGATGGGTGATGGAGTAGTGAAGCGTTCTGTGTTGAAGGAATTAAGGGTTTGCAGTGTGGGTTAAAGGTTGGCTTATTGGAAGATGAGGTGTGGTGTGAAGCTTTGGTTTTTTGGTTGAAGTGGTTGATGGGAAGAAAGAAGACTAAGGTTGGGTTTAGCTTTGAAGAAGATGGAGATGAAGGATATGGTCTTGTGATGAGGGTCATTGCTGTCACAATGTAAAACGACAAAGGGAGAGTGGGCGAGGAAGAGAAAGTTATATGTTATGGTTGGCTTTGATTGGGATGCTGTCAGTGGTGGCGGTGGCTGAGTTTGGCGGCAATGGTGACTTCACGGTGAGAAGATGGGTGTATGTTGATTTTGGTGGTATTGGGAATCTGTTTTAGATTTGTTGAACTTGGGAATTTGTTTTAAGTGAATTATCAAAACATGCTCTGAAATCCCAAATTTTTCATATGTATATAAATCACAACCATAAGCAAAAACAATCATCACCCTTTTAACTTCTAATTTTAACCCCATTTTAAAAAATCAATTCAAAAACAAATATTACGAGCATTATTAGCTTAACAAAATTGCATGTTATATCTTTTCAAGACTCCATTGATATATCATTGAGATTGATATCTCAATATTATTATGCGACATAGGATATCTTACAATATCTTAAAGTTCATGTTAAGATAATCTTTAGTTTCATTCATCAAACCAAAATCATTGTTATTTAGCAAAAAGATTTAAACTTTAGGTAGATCAACAATATTTTATTTAAATCTGAAAAAATAATGATATCATTAAACTTAATATACGAAACTTATTCGAGTTTATAAATGGATTTTTTTAATTTGCAAGTTATATGTTCATTTTCTTTTTTTATAAAACCACTATGTTGTTCCATATAAATATCCTCATCCAAGTCTCATTTAGAAAAGGATTTTTCACATCAATTGGATGCAACTCGGGAATCTTTCTTAGAAACTAGAGATAAAGTTTCTATATAATTAATGTCATCCTTTTAAGTAAAACTTTAAACAATAAATTTAACCTTATATCATTTGATATTGCTTTTTACATCATCACGCTTTGTCTTAAAAAACCCATTTAAAACTAGATTTCTTATATTTATTAGGAAATTCCACAAGATCTCATACACCATTATCATCCATTGACTTTAACATTTCATTCATGTCATCTATCAATTTTCTTGGAATGTTATAATATTATCATTACATTGTTCAATCTCCTCAACATGTTGAGTGGATTGGGGAACAACAATATTTTGAGAAGATAAAGATAATGGTATATTTACTCTTACTTTTTGAAGATTTATCTTTTCTAAATTCACCACTTTCTAAGAATTTGACATTCTCAATTTGAACTATCCTTATACTATGGTTGGAACAATAAAATTTGTACCCTTTAAACTTATCTGGATAACCAATAAAATATTCAAATATTATTCTTAGATCCAACTTCTTTCATGGGAGGGTAAATTCTAGCTCTCGCTTAATAACTCTAAATATATAAATGTCTTAAACCAGGTTTCCTACTAATCTAACACCAATACCTTTAGTGTGAATTAGACTTGCTCATTTTCCATTGAGAACCAGAATATTTGAAGCATGTGAAGGCAACAAAGTAAAAATTGAGATTGAAACTTGAAAAATATACTCATAATGAGGTCTAAGTCTATAATATAGAATTTTATAATTCTAAATTATTGGAATTTTCATGTCACATTGTTCCCCTTTGGGCAAAAAACATGATAGCATATATTATCCATTTTATAATACACAAACATTAATCACCTTATAGATTTGATATAATTTCTAACTACTTAGACATTATTGTCTTATATTTGGGTATACACTACAACTAAAAATAAAAATTATATCACTTTATATAGTTAGTTCATAACTAATTGAAGTAACTTTTCTTCGGGCTAGTCTCATTCTTCTATTTATGATTGCCTTACAAGAAATCATTGTCTAATATCATAAATTATGACTATTCTTTTATTTATTTTTACACCTATAATAAGGTTTGCTAATATAGGTTACCTCGGCAACAACTAAACTAATAAATCTCATAATGTAAAATTAATCAACAATATTTTCTAATTCTTTTATCAGGTATTTCTTTAATTTTTTAAATATTAATGCCTCTAATAATAAATACCTAAATAAACCAAATTAGGCATAATTTTTCTGACTAGTATACATTTTATTTTTTTTATTAATAAACCAAAGTAAGAAACTAACAACCCATTTAACTAACAAAATTAATTATGTGTAGGCTAATAATCACTAAAGTGCAAGCTAGAATTAAAACGACTTGAATATAAAATACAAGTCAAGGTCAAATTCTTTTTTTAGTGTAAGCAGGAATATAAACTTGAATTAAATCATGTACTATTATTAGCCATGATATCCGATGAAGAAATCCATTTCAAAAATATTTTTAACTTCCTTCTCTTCCTAACACCTGTTTTTTTACTAATAAAAACCTTATAAATTTGATCCTTTAAACATCTTTTAGTGATTATTTTAAATCGATTAAATCTCTCCAAAATCACTATGTATTTGAACACCTTTCCTAGTAAAGGCACTAACTAATATATACTTTCAATTTGAACAATGCAAAAAATCCCACCTCCTACCAAGTAAGCATATAGTTTTGGTATTTTGTTGAGGCTAAAAACCTAACGTAAATATTTATCTTTCTAGAGAATTCTAAAATGTTAAAGCATATATAGTTATCAAAACCAACTTGGATTGTGGGTTTTTTGGTCACCTTACGGGTCAGTAGGTCAACCTTGATCTATCTCAAACGACATTGTTTTAATTTAAAAAAAACACTAAATATGTCATTTTAGACAACTATTGAAAAGAAATCCTTTGGAGTGGATTTGATTGGGTCTCAACCGGGGTTGGAAAGGATAATCTAATCGCAGGTTAACATGTCATATCACCTAGGTTTAACTAGGTCAACTTCTAAAATGATTAAAAAAAAATCAGTTTGGACTAGGTTTCAGGTTAACACTAAATTAATCTATCAACCTAGGTTTTTTAACTATAGTTTAAAAGAGCCAAGACTCTAAGCATAACTCATCCTTTGGCTCCACTCTTGTTGGCTTGGGTTCTATATTGAAATTAATTATGACTTAACAATATGATCCTATAACAATATGATTTATAACTATGTCAAAGATATTTATTTAAGATTAATACATGTATAAAAGATATTTATCCTTCATTAATACTATAAGGCTAGAATGATTTTTTAGCCCTCTCTTAAGCAAAATGACAAGGTTTATAAGGTAAAAATACCTCCTAAATCACCTAGATAAAAGATTTACAATTTTCATTCTCAAGCATACATATACCATCTTTTTACAGGGCATTCATTTCATACAAAAACAAGAACAAACAACCTTGTTCTTAATGTTCTCTAATATATTTGTTAATTTCACTCTACAAAGATATTAATTTAATCATCTGAAGATTTTCAAATCCACTCAAATAGGATTTCTTTTTGTAAGTATCAGGAGACTTTCATCAAGATGTATCTTTCTTTACTATGAAGAGTGGATTTAATTGGATGAACAATTAATTAATTTATAATCTAACCACCGAAAAAACATATCTCTAAGCATCTTGAATTTTAAAACATCATCAAATTATAAACATGGAATACCAAGTAGAAGTGTAGATATATTTAATTAAGATTCTTTTTCAATCTAAAATATTCTTTTCCTCTCAAAAGACCTAAGCAAACCACCAATCAAGAGCTAATTGGGGGGATGCATCTTAATTTACTTCCAACTACAATAATTATATTATCTCTTGATGAATCCAAATAAAATGGGCCCAAAAACTCCCTAAAAAATTCTTTCAAAATAGACTAAAAAAAACCCCTTAGGCTTGAGCTTGGTAGCCCAATCCCAACACCCATGGAGTTTAGGCTTAGGTAAGAAGCCCGAGCCTATGCAGGGCATACACCCCAACACCCCTGTGGGCTTGAGCTCAGGAGTGCTCCCTGAGCCCAATATGCTTGGGTCTAGGCAGCATGCCTGGACACATTTCTCACCTCTTATGTGCCCGAACCCAACTCTCGCTAATAATTTTTTCAAAACTCCACGCGGGTCCCTCAGTATTTATTTTGTTTCAATATGTATTATTTTAAGTAAAATACAACTTAAAATATCACAAGAATAAAATTACACTTCAGCCCCTTATCTTCATAAAAAGATAAAATTTATGAGCTATAAATACACCATGAATCATTCAAGTCAAGGGTTCACAATCTCTTCATTCTCAATATTTTAGCATATATATTTTCAAAGTCTATCTCTCTAAAATATCATTTCACTTTTTTTCTATATAAAGCTATTGACTTTATCAATGGAGAATCCCCATGTCCATCAAATAGGATATTTTACAGATATCAGCTACTAATCACTTAACTTACTAGGCACCACCTTCTATTACCATAGTTACCGGTAACCTGACTTATTAGACATCATCTGCTACCACTTACCAACCATTTAAGCTTTTCATATCAAATTACCGAATATTTTAAGTATGAAGAATAAATCAGATTGTTTGAACTTAAAAATTAGCAAATTAGCCACCATATCAACCTTATTTGAACATATTACGTGTTAAGATTCATCACCTCTGGACTACCAAATAGCCTGGAACAGGTAGCACCTCAGGAACAAATTTGTTTCTTCAGTTGATTAAATCGTAATAACTTGGTTCATGGCAGAATTGTTTATGCTTTGCTCCAAACCCTAGTGGGCCAAACTCCGGAAACAGATCATATGTGACAAAGAAATGGGAGGAGAATCTTCCAGCCATAGAAGAGGAAACCATAGTGTGTGAGTGTGTGTCTATATATATATATATTGTAAAAGGCTCTCAAATTGAATTGATATTTCCAAGTTCTAGGAACATTTAAAAATGGCAGGTTGTTATTTTATGCTTACATTTAATTAAGTTTATTTTTCATGATGGAGATCGAAGAAGCATTGCATAATGTTACACCCACTTGTAGTAAACATTTCTTAATTTAATGGACCAATCTTGGTGGAATCCTTAATGTACACATCATCATGACATGAGTGAATTATATATATATATATATAAAAAGTCCACTTGTTAACCTAATTTATGGTTGTTTGGATTTATACGATGTTTTTATTACATGATGGATAGATATGGAGGTAACATTTCTCCATTATAATATTAATTAAAGGATTTATTGTACTATTTCCCTCATTTCGTGGAAATTAATGAACTGATTGATGTCAACACATGGATCTTAAGGGATTATCATGCATGGTGTGTTTCATCCTCGGTAATCTAGCTAGGTCAGAAATTTTAAGGTCAGCTGTTTCAATAAACTTTATATGGAGGTACAAAGAGGGATTTATTCTCAATTGACGACATGTGTAATCTAATTTAAATATATGTCTTGTTGTAAAAAAAAAAAAAAGTACCGCGGGTGAAATTAATTAGCAACTCGCCTCGTAATAATTATATGATGGTTTAATTAATTAAAAAATTAAAATAAAAAATATTCAACGGGTATGTATAATACTCTAAAGAAAAGAAAAGAAAACAAGAAAAATATTCAGAAAAGATTTCAATTTATTCAGCGGGTATGTATATTGTTTCTGTTTACGATAATTTGAAGTAACAACAAGAAAAGATAGAAGAGGTTTATGAATTACTATCAATACAAGTCACCTTAATTAATTAAACCATGGGTGTATTAAAATTAATTCATAAAGAATGGAAGCTTATTTGGAAATGTGGTACAAACCGAGTTCGATAAAAATTTAATTTTTTTATATATTTTGGATCGTTTTGATACACTGATTTTAAAAAATAAAAAATATTATTTTAATATATTTCAATATAAAAAATACTTTAAAAATATAATCATAACTATATTTTCAAACAGCCAAAAACACGTGGAGGCAAAAGTAGAGTGGATATACCACAATGCAAATTAGCTTGAAGAAGCTCTTTGATAGATAGCCATGGCTTGGCTTCAATATCATCACATCTTCCAAAGATTACACGCATTAATTAAAAGGAAACCTTTGCTGTCGCATTGCATGACGCAATGTGTGTGTGTAGCCAATTAGCCTTAGGGTTTGGTTCAAATCCAAAAGGAGACACGATGTGTTAAATAATTCACAGCTTAAAGCACCAATCATTATTCTAAAACGTGCTTGGTCTCTCCTTATTGGTGAGCATTAAAGAGTAAAAGCTGTATAAACATGTGAATTGGCTAAAGGTTCTTTGAACCAATCAGAAATCATTTATGAGGAGTACTCGTTTTATATTTTTGAATTAAAATATCTTTCGATGTGATATTAAAATTTTAATCCAAGTAATTAAGAGTTTCAACCTTACTATCTCTATTATTTTATATTAAATTAATAAAATTAACTGCATGACAACACATTAACAGTTGATAGCGAAAGTTTTTAATTAAATTTAGATTAATTTTTTTTACAATAATATAAATATAAAAGTTTAAAACTTTTTAACCTTCTACATGATATGATATGTTAAAAAAATAATTATCTAATATATTTAAAAGAGTTGGGTCAACTTAACCCTTTACTATTTTATATGAACAATGAATGAGTTGAGTTCTTTTTTTTATTTTTTTTTGTTTTTTATTTTTATTTCTTTAACATTTGTTTAGTTTTGAATTTATCTTTATAAATTATTTTGATATATTTTTTTATGAGGTTGCATCATAATTAACATTTAGTTTGTACTTGATTTTATAAACTTTTATTTTTTTTATCATATAATTTAGTTTAAATAGTTTTTAAAAAATAAAGTTTTTAAACACAGTGGAGTCCATTACTCAGATCGTGAATTTAATAGGTTAATCACGAACCCCAGATTAAACCAATATGTTAATGTCTCAATATTAAAAAAAATTATCTTGAATTTTTGAAGAAGTCAAACAGCATTTTTATCTATTATTGGGGTTGTTTTTTGAGCTTAGTTGTTGATTGATTTGTTAAATTAAATTTAATAAGAATATTAAATTATTTTTTATTATATTAACATTTGTTTTCCCTTAAAAACAGTTTTACAGCAGAGCCCTGTAAACTGGTATAAAATTATAATAATCGAAAGTACAGTCAAGCATGGTTGTCAATATATATATATAATATATTTGTATGAGCTAGGTAGCGGACTTAATCACGAAAATCAAATTAAATATTTAGGATTATGAGCTCCAATGAATTGAGTATACATGGAGCCCACTAGTGAATCAACTTAACCAGGTGGTCGGCTTCACACATGCCATTTTGAACAAGAAGACATACCCTAATGTATTTATGTACGTATGTACGTGTATATATGCAATATAAAAGACGAGTTTTTGACCAACCAAACGGCAAGTCTAGCTAGGTTGGAGTAAAAAGCAGGACTAAATTCTTTGCATCTAGCTTAGACATGGTCGATAATGTTGGTGCTGGTGCTTCAAGTGACGATGGCGGCGTCAAGCTGGAGCAAGACAGGTTGTTGCCTATAGCCAACGTTGGACGGATCATGAAGCAAATTCTGCCGCCTAACGCGAAAATCTCCAAAGAAGCCAAGGAAACGATGCAAGAATGTGCTTCAGAGTTTATTAGCTTTGTCACCGGTGAAGCATCCGAGAAGTGTAGAAAGGAAAGGCGCAAAACCGTGAATGGAGATGATGTCTGCTGGGCTATGGGAGCCCTAGGTTTTGATGACTATGCCGGGCCACTAAGAAGGTATCTTCAGAGATATAGAGAGATAGAAGGAGATAGAGCTAATCAAGAGAAGCCTGCTAACACTAATAATACTAGTATTGCTGATCAAGAAAAAGAAGCACCACCGTCCTCCTCCTCGTCATATAGAAATAATCAAGGAATCAGGATGTAGTTCATGAATTCCAGCTCTATTCAAGTCTGATATGATGTGGGATATTCGTGAATCGGTGCACTACAAAGTCATTTAAGGTTCTAGAATATCAATCGGGAGTAGACATGGATATTTTTAGCTTAATTTACAATGATTATAGTCTTAATTAGGTGGGAAGATTATTGTGGGTTTTTTCCTTTATTCATATACACATGGCTAGCTACTTTGCTGTCTTTTGATTAGATTTATCTTCATATCTCAGCATAATATTCCATGAATTGAAAGAAACTTTAGCTTGTGTGGGTAGGGATAAAGGTAGATCAATATTTTGATCGAATTGATTTTGCTATTGAGTCGGGGAATGTAAACATTGCTGCCATATGCTTATATTCTGATTGATCTTGGTCTGGAAAGTGGTTAGAGTTGGGTTTTTGCTCTATCTGATCAGTTTTCAACAAGTATGAGGTCAGTTTATAACACAAGCATGCTTAATTTTCATCCGAAAATATGAATGATAATTTCATCTTTTATTCATTGTTAATTTTATTATACTAGTTTGATTATATTAGTTCGGAATAATATATAACTATTTCTGAAATATACTCACATAATTATTTAAATTTTTAAATTGAGATTGCTCTTTGATATCAGTTATTAGATACCAGTTTATTTATTTTTATGTATTTGATTATTGGATTAGTAAACTACTTCTAAGAACTCATATAATTAATAACTTAAATTTTTAAATTAAAATGATTATTTGATATCAGGTAATAGCTTTTCTGATATATTTAATTTTTAAGTTTAGCTGATACTACAGTTCATTTATTTTGATGAATAATGATTCTATCTTGTTGATTTTGATTTGTTGATTTTGATGAATTGCTGTAGTTCATTCATTTGAATTTCATCTATGATCTCATTGCTTGGAACATAATTACATCTAGTTCTAGCATCAAGTATATCATTATCATTCAAATATGTGTTAGAGAATAATATAAATTATATGTTCGGATCTCACCTAATAGCTTAAACTTTTAGGTTGAATTGGTTCTTTCAAATTGTATCAGAGCCAAGCGGTCACGAGTTCGAATCTCACCATTCTTATTTATTTGACAAAAATTAAACACAATATAATGTGGGTCTGTGCAACTTTCAAACTCAACAATTTTTTACTTAAAGAGGTATGTTAGAAAATAATATAAATCATATATTAGAACCTCATCTCATAGTTTAAGTTAATTTTTATATTGAATTGATTCTTTGAAAACATGCAGCTATCAGCCATTGTCTAGGGTTTTACTTATTTTCTTTTCATTCACAGAGGTCTTCATCTAAATATACATGTAGTATCTATTCCAGTAGAAGTTGAAAATGGGTTAAAGTAAATGCCTAGGGTTAGGGTTTCTTACCAGCAATTTTTGGGGAGTGAGGGACCACGTACTGTAAAGCAATTAGAGATCGTGTTTGTTGAGAAAACCATAAGAAATCTGGAGCATGTTGACATTCAATGTATCCAATGAATTGAGTCATGCTCTAATGAATATATATGGGGAGACAAAGCCAGCACTAGAGGGTTGCTAATTAAAGACAAATTTAGTTATGTGGATATATATATATATATCCACATAACTAAATTTGTCTTTATATATATAGGAATGGTAATTTCGTTCTCAAATTTTTAGAGGTCGTCCCATTGAAGAACAGGAAGGAGGAGCATGATTGTTAATATTTTTTTTTTTGAGTGTGGTGAAAAGGATAATCAACGATACTGGATTGAGTGGATTTTTTTTGTTCTATATTTGTCTGGCAGTATATATGTATTGCAATCTATCAATGCAGGAGAAACTAATAGAAATTAAAGAAAGGAAAGGAAAGAAATGGAAAGAGGTGAATTTTATTTTCCTTTGGCTCAAATTAGAGAGGGGAAATTAAGTTTTGATCTTTGTTTGAATATATAGATGGAAAAAACAAACAAAAATAATATATTTTTTATTGTATTTTTTATATTTATGTGGATGTCTGGACCAGATTGTTCGCACCTCGACTAATTCTACGGGCCCTGAAGTTAACGACCATGTAAGCTTCCAGTGATCCTGAGAAAACTCGAACTCGTGACCATTGGAGAGTAAACCTAAGGTCTGACCAGTTAAGTTACCCCTCATGTTTTTATTATATTTTCCTTACACAAGAAGTGTTGATCAGATATGATTCTTTTTTCCAAAAAAAAAAAAAACAGATGTTTAGCTAGGGTATTTTTTGGAAGATATTTTGAGGAAAATAGTGTCAATTTTTTATTTTTTTTCCCTTGCTTTCCTCTCCATTTTAGCAGAAATGTTTTATGAACAAAAAGTGAACTGGGAGGTTTGATTTCCCCTCTAATTTCCCATTTCATTCCTTTCTATTTCTAGTTTTACAATCCAAACAAAAGAAATGAATTAATTATCTCTTCTTACGTTATAATTCATTTTCATTCCCTTTCCTCAAAATATATACCTCTTAGATCTTTCCTTTTCATCTTCTTTTCCATTCCCTCCTTACTGACCAATCAACCACAGTCCACGGAAATAGGTTACCATCGTCGTTTCCCATTTTCATCACTCTTGAGCAATACTATCCATGATCGTCCTCTTAAAATCTTCGAAAAAGTAATAGTGAAAGATAATCCTGTATAGAAGCTTGCAATGAGGGGATCATAATGAAGTATAATTACTCATAAGATGTGTGGAGTGTGAAGAGGAATATCATTTGCGGTCAAGAGTGTACACATAAAAAATGAGTGAAGTCCGAACCTTCATTTAGCAAGGAAAAAAATAAAATAGAAGTTCCTAGTTTATATGATACCAATTAGGTCTCAATTTTGCTTTAAAATACCTACCGACCAATTTTGTGAGATCAGATATATTTTTTAAATTATATATTGGATCGAGTTAAAATATTACTGGCACTACCATATTTAACAGTTTTACCGACGAAAAGTTTTGTCGGTATTTACACTAGCAGTCCGTCTGTATTTATGTTACCGACGGACTCACGAACATAAATAGTTTGTCGGAAAAACTCTCATTATTAATTTATAGATTATCGGTGAGTTATTTGGTAATAACTATACCAATAAATTTACAAACGTACAAAGCACGCCAAAAAACATTTACCCGTTTTATTCCATTAATATCTCCATCGGTAAATTTAACATATCATCGATAAGAAAACCATGTGTAATGTCATCAGTGTTTTTATTTATTTGTCGGTATATCCATCGATAAATATAACATATCACCAACATAATACCATCTGTAATTTGATTGGCGAGTTAACAATAGCAATGACATTTACAGTAATTCTTTTCCAACACTCTTTGGAATATACCGACGGAATTGTTTCGTTGGTAACGTAATATTTTAAAAATATTTTCTTAAAAAAATATTGAACAGAAGTAGAAAATAATTAAAATAAAATAAATTAATATGAAAATCAAATATTTATTACAAATTTAAATATTTGTACATATAAATACAATAAATCTAAAATAGAGGCAGGGCTAAAGGAGGAAAAGGAGAAGGCTGGTCATTTTTGGGACCATGGGGCCAAATCTATGATGTCATCTCCATTATCAATCGACAAAGTTCTTCATAATCAGTAGTGAGTTGTTCACATTTACGAGTAGGATGAGTTGTCCGAGCTTATACTCATTGGTCTAACATTGCTGTGAATTATGGAGTTTGAATGCTCGAAATTGATTGCGAGCATCCAACGATCGAAGCACCACGGGTCATCCGCAAGTTTTTGGTTGAGTGTTCAAGATTTTGTACACCCAATTTCTATCAAGTCCACCAGACGATCATGTCTCCAACAACAAATCTGGACTAAGATCTGGATAGGTTGAAGGATTGTCCCCGTATCTCTTCAATAGGTTATCATATGTATCCTGGAAAGAAATAATAAATTCATCGATTCAAGGAAATAATAATTTAAGAAAAAAAATGTTGAAAACCAACATACCACAAAGTGTCGAGCTCGGTTGCATCCCTTTTTGGTGGTCATCACTCCACACATGCATTTCAATAAAAAAACTCCATTGGACCTGGCTCTCATCCAAGAACCATAGCCTGCAAGAAAAAAAAAATATCAGTTCAATATATTTATAAAAAGCAACAAATAAAAAATGGATGTAATGAAAAAAAATCCTACCATCCGCTTCACATGCAAAACGAACAGAACGGAGTCATCAGTATGTGAAGTAATTGAACCATGAACATGCCGGTTCTGATTTTTCACATCAGACTATGACACTTATGTAAAATGCATGGACATCATGTGTCAAATGTATTCTGCCCAAACAACCTCTACGATGTACAGTGATCTGAAATCCTTCCAAACTATCACATCATTCCAATCTAGAAGCTATTTTTCTTTCACATATGTTCTTGCTTTCTTTGGCGCCTCGTACCAAAAATTACGCAACTTATGTGGTACAAATTAATTATTTATTAGTAAATGAAAAATAAAATTTTAATATTTGGAATAAAAAAAACTATCATGAATTCGATGTTACCTAATTACAACGTGATCCTCCTAAATCCTCCTCGCAACATTATTATCAACTCTTTCCTATTCAAATTTTCCCTTGAAGTGTTATTGATGGCTTTCACAAAAATTTATAAACAGTTGAGAAAAAAATCAACAGTCAAAAGAACATTAATTATCAGCGCATTGATAAGTGAACAATTTTCATAGTCAATGGAATATACAGACAAACAAATTATATCTATATACTCGTATGTAATGCATACTGTGAATAATATCAGGGAGAAGGGGAACAATTCTCATGGTTTCTGGAATATACCGACAAATATATTATGTCGATATTTCCATCGGTGTAAAATAGTATCTGATGTCAAATTGTATCTATATTCCTTATCTATCTTTCTTGCAAATATTAAAATTCATTGTTGCACATATAATATAATAACATCAGTTCACATTACAGTAATAAAATAAATATTTCTTTGTCATTCAATAATAAATTAACATCATTGTCATTACATTGAAGTGAATTCTGTCCATAAATATTACATTATAGTTTATAGCATACACTTTAGTGTTGTGCATCTTAATCAAAATTGGCTTCTTCTTCGTCAATTAACTCGTCCTCATCTCCATTGCAACCTTCTACATTGATTTCATTGCTATCATTTTCATCGACTTATATATGTCTGCTGGAGCTCAAAACATCATTCAACTTCTCAGCGTCAACATCAACAAAAAAATATTATTAGTTTTGCCAAAATTTAGATTTTCTTCTAAGCCATTAAATGGAGCAACTCGATATGGATCAACTAACTCACCAAGTTCAAAGATAACATTTCTCATAATTAATTTATCGTTACCATCTTGAACAACCTCAACATGACCCCTGGGTTTAGTTTTCACTACGGATAATCAATCAACTCCTGAACGATCCTTTCTAAGGGAAGAAGTGTATGTGTAATAAACTTGTTGGCATTGCTTGGTAAAAATAAAGACATCGTCGACATTGTAGAGTTTAGCCTTTAAATTAATTTCAACCAAACCATGATAGAGATCTACTCTGATACCTCTGTTAGTGGTGTCATACCAATAGTATTTTAATAAAAATACTTTATTCTGCTCGTTATGATATTGCAATCTAATAACCTTTTTTAACTTCTCATAGTAGTCAACTTTAAACTCATTACAAGTCGATCCTTTAACACAAACCACACTGTTATATGTCTTTCTACTCTGCCCATATTCTTCAATATGAAACATATATCCATTGACGAAATACTCATTTTAGCATTTCACATTTCTTTTATGACCCAGACTTAGTAAAGACAAAGTAACACTAGCATTCACTCTTAATTGATAAACCTGGTACATAAAGTACAACCATGAACAGTTAACGAGAAATGTGAAATGAAATTAAGTATCTCGAGAGATAATAATAATAATAATAATTAAACAGTACTTACATGTATTCTAAACTACATGGAAAATTGTTTATCTTGTAATCGAAAGATTTAGGATCCAGTCACCTGTGAGTTTTAGGACAGTAAATATTGACAATGTTGTATGTGAAGAATTCCACAATGTATCAATTTATGATATTATAAGAGATAAATTGTTTGAAAATAACATGATGCGATCCAACCATCAAAGGATCCATTAGAGGTTCCAGTTGGTACAATTATTAGGCTTAGGGCTAAAAAGTTCAAAGAAGCTTTCAATGGACTTCTTCAAGAGACATGGCTAAGGTGGACTTCAAGAGGATTTGTAATAACAAAGAGCAAGCCTTGATTAATCTGATTCATGTTCAAGAGAGGCTTGTTGGTGGAACCAAGACCATTACACAAGGATTGGGAGAAGAAGACTAGATTCAAACAGTTTGACCTTTTGTTACTCTTTTGGTCATAACTGGAGCTACAGATCAAATTTTGATTTTATTCTAGTTGGGCTAGAAACTAGACTTCCATACCTTTTCAACGGTATAGGAAAGCCTTTTAATTCATTAATAAGAGAGAACCATCCATTTTAATTTGGGCTTTCGCTATTGCTAGACAAAATATGGAAACAACGAACTTGTCTTATTTAATTAGTTGAGCTATCAAACTTTATTTATTTTGAGAGGAGACATTTTATTTGGGTCTTAGACTTGTTTATTTTGTTTATTTTAATTAGTTTGGG
>Ga0325402_1002674_pt1 | contig 15752 bp, 9 predicted proteins | sample PopdelMetagenome_22_FD_207212 | JGI IMG/M metagenome (GOLD analysis project Ga0325402, IMG submission 207212) | Populus deltoides microbial communities from Bellville, Georgia, United States - Xylem-PdKOR-R3 | ecosystem: Host-associated > Plants > Phyllosphere > Stem > Wood/Secondary xylem... | reverse complement strand
TGGGGCTACTGCTATCACTGAAACATTAAACATAATTTATCCTTTCTTCTTCATAATTCAGCTCTAACAATCATTTTCCGAAACATTCTGATGTTTTCTTGGCTTTAAACATTCTGATGTTTTCTTGGCTTTAAACATTCTGATGTTTTCTTGAAAAGTACTGATCCAGAAATGCTCTGGAAATAATAGCTGTTCTTGAGAGTCACTCTGTTATCCAGGGTGGAGATCAAAATTAAAATTTTCCCAAGCAATTTAAGCATTCCAAGCAAATTTGATTAGCAATTGCTTCTTGATGATAGCTTGAAGAATATGAGATACAACTACTTAAAGCTTCTCATTAAAATGCTAGAAATATTGGGTCACCTACAATACTGAGCACCCTTTAATGCTGTCAGGGGACGAAACTTTGAACAACCTGAATCCCTTTAGGCTCTTGAAAACCATGGCCACCCTCCCCTCCACCACAAGAACAATCCAATATTCAACTGCTTGAAGAACTGTTCGAAGGATAGTGACCTTCTCTAGCTCACATAAAAATAGTGGGGTTGCAGCACGGATAAAAGTGCCCTGAAGGGAAAGCTACCAGTACTGTATTCATTATCACCGATTAGTTCTTTTTGGTTTGAGGAGGCCGGTGGCACACGTTATGCTTTGGGCTATTCAAATTTTCTTAAGATAAAAAATAATATTTAAATGATGATAAAAAGCACAACTCATGATATAAAACTGAAACAACATGTAAAAAAAATAAAAAACAAATCATAAAGTTTAAGATTTAATAACCTAATGTTAAAGATAAATAAATATATATATATATATATAATTTTGAAGAAGCAAATCCGAGTCAACTCGGTCTCATTTGATAAACCCACAACCCAGATGAGGATAAAAAAAAATCAAAAGAAGCACCTAGCAAACAAAACAAAGTTAAAAAAAACTTTTAAAAAACTCTGAGTTAATCCAAGTTAACTTTACCAATTTGCCATTATAATAACCAAACAGAAAAAAAAATCGAAAAAAATGACAAAACTCAAGGGCAAATTATTCTATGTAAAACGATGAAATTAAAAAAAAAACCCATAAAAAATCGAGGAAAAAAAAACAGACCTCCAAAAAAAGCACTTGGTAAAAATACCAGAGTTAAATAAAAAAAAACTTAGTGAGAAAATGCAAGCTAACTCTGGTTAACTTTACTACTCTACACTCGAGATAACCCATCGTGCGTACATTTTTTTTAAATAACATTTAATAAAACACGCTCAAGGATCAATAATTCAATGGAAAACGTTAAAAAAAATAATTAAAAAAAACCAAGTCAGCCCAGGTTAATTCAAGTAACTTTCGATTTGAGATATAAAGCATGAATAACCCAACAAAGAGGAAAGCATAACAAACCAAGAAACTCAAGGCCCAACAATTCAATATCAAATGATAAAAATTAAAAAAAAAACCCTAAAAAAGATCAAACTTAAACCGGGTTCATCGTTGAAATTGATGGATTAAGTTATGAGACTGAGATTTCTATGATAAAGGCAAACATGAAAAAACCACAAAGAAAAATTTTAAACCATAATAAAAAAAAATTATGGACTAATAAATGAAGAAAATGATAAAAAAAAAAAGAGGAATACAAAAAATGATGATCCAAATTGAAAACCAAACAAAATTAAATCAAAGTCCCAATGACATAATAATAATAATAATAATAATAATAATAATAATAATAATAATAATAAGGATTAAAAAATAGTAATAAAAAAATAAAAACCAGATTGGATAAAAAAAATCTAATTAGATTAAATGATTAGGAAAAAAATTGAAAACAAAACAAATTTAAAGAAGCATCAAATCTAACAAAAATAAAAATCAAAAGAATAATGACCAAACTCAAAATAAATATAAATTGGAGGACATAATTGAATTTGTCAAAGCTTTGCATGTATACCAAGGCATGAGAGAGAAAAAAGAAAGGGAAGAGTAAAAAGATCAATCGTCATAAAATCGCCGCTCAGATGACAACACGCGCCATCCTAAAAGATGTGTCGCCGCCTTCCGGATCGGGTGAGTAAGCGATCAACCTTTTTTAACCACCGTAAATGCCTTCATGTGCCACCTAAATACAGCGGGGGGCAACGATGTGTCTATGTATGCGTGACACACATATATCAACTTTATCAATTTATTAATATTATAATAATGCAAATGACTAAAACGGCATACAAATATTACAAAAAAAACCATGATGTAAATACAAAAATACTTTCCTAAGCCGCCTTTAATTTATCAAAGTTAAAGGGTAAAGGTGAAATTTTATTGTACATAAAAATGTGCAAAGACATAACAACCCTTCACTCAAAGATAAATATTTCTCAAACCTAAAGGGTATAAATATTATTTCACTGTATAATAAACATCTCTGGATCAAAGGCTAATTTTTTTAAACTCCAGGAATAATATAGTATTTTTACTATATATAATATAGACAAAACAATAATATTTTTCCTGATGAATTTTTAAATGACATTTGAATTATATGAAAAATACAGTTTTAATTATTTAGAGAAATGAAAAGTAATTACACCATTTTGAATCTGTAGTGAATTTCCTTATATACTATGGTAAAATATTGAGTCATTTTAGTTTTTTACAAGATGACATGCCCGCGCGCTGCCGCATGCTTATAAAACAAATACACTTGATAGTGTTATAATTGTGAACCAATGCTAGATAAGTAATAGGAATTAAAGGTATGATGGAGCAAATATTTTCATGATGGAAAAAAAAAAAGTTGTGTTGGTGATCAAAAACTTAGAGACTGAACAAAATAATTTGTAGCAATCTACAGTGTTTTGTGAGGAAAGATACAGTGCTTTCGCCATATGTTTTAGCTTTTCAGTTAATAAAAAGCAAAAAAAATTACAAAGCTAAATTCTCTACCAACTTAATATTTTTAAAAAAACCAACAAAGATAATTTTGGAAGGAAAAAAACTCATGAGAAAAAAACGTTGTAGCAATTGATAATGTTTTGTGAGGAAAACTATAACGCTTTTTCCAATAAAATAAACTAAAAAACCATTTAAAAAAATATTGTAGCAATCCACAGTATTTTGTGAGAAAAACTATAACGCTTTCCTCATATGATTTAGCTTTATTGTAATTATAATTCTTAATCAACTCAATATAAAAAAAATCGACAAAGATAATTTTGGAAAAAATCATAAAAAAATCACATGGAAAAACACTGCAACAATTCACAGTGTTTTAAAGAAAAAAATAACAAAGCTAAATTCTTAATCAGCTCAATATTTTAAAAAAATCGACATAGATAATTTTAGAAAAAAAAAACAAAACAAACACCAAAAAAAAAATCATGTTGGAAACATTGTAGCAATTCACAGTGTTTTGTGATGAAAGCTACAGTGCTTTCCCACATGATTTAGCCTTATTTGTAACGACCTGTAATTGTAATTCACAAACAACTCAATATTAAAATAAAATAAAATTGAAAAAGATAATTTGAAAAAAATTATAACAAAAAAAAACCATACGAAGAAATATTGTAGCAATCCACAATGTTTTATGAGGAAAGTTACAATGTTTTCCCCACATGATTAAGCTTTATTACAAAATTAAATTTTAACCAACTCAATATTAAAAAAAAATCGACGAAGATAGTTTTGAAAAAAAATATTACAAAAAACAAAAACACAAAAGAAAATGGAAAAAAATCATGTGAGGAAAAACCATATTAATTCATAGTGTTTTGTGATGAAAAACTTGTATTTACTTGTAATTGCAATTCTTAACCAGCTTAATATTTAAAAAATAAAATTGACAAAGATAATTTTAAGAAAAAAGTAACAAAAACAGAAAAAAATCATGTGGGAAAAAACACTGTAGCAATCAACAGTAATTTTTTAGTAAAGTTATAGTGCTTTCCTCACATATTGTAACTGTAATTTTTAACCAGCTTAATATTAAAAAATAAAATAAAAAAGATAATTTCAGAGAAAATCATAAAAAAAACCATGCAGAGAAACACTGTAGCAATCAATAATGTTTTAAAGAAAAAAATTAAAAAAAAAAATTCTCAATCAGCACCATATTAAAAAAAAAATCAACAAATATAATTTTGAAAAATAAAAAAATAAAATAGAAAAATTATGTGGAAAAATATCGCAGCAATCCATAGTATTTTAAAGAAAAAAATTACAAAGCAAAAATTTTAACCAGGTCAATATTTAAAAAGTAAAATCAACAAAAATAATTTTGGAAAAATACAAAAGAAAAAATAAATGAAAAAAAAAGAAAAATTAGGAAAGTTGAAAGAAAAATAATTTTGAAAAAAGAAGAGGAAAAGTCAGAAAAAAAAAAATCCATAGTGATTTAGGTGTGGGGGAATAATAATCTCCAGCGACCATAATTTTTTTAATATTAAATCATACATTTTCAAAATTATCACATCTTCAATGAATAAATGTGAAAATTATGGGCGATAGCACTCTCTTGGAGTTGTACCATAGTAATTTGCGGCAATCGAAATGATATCGGTTGAATTTGTGTTGGTATTGATTTTTAAAATACTTTTTTATTTATAAATATATTAAAATAATATTTTTTATTTATTTTTAAAATTAATAAATTAAAATGACATAAAAATATAAAAAATTAATTTAAAACTAAAACTAAAAAAATTTAAAAATTTCAAAAACATAATTCAACTAAAAAAAAATATTAATACAAATTATCTCATGATAACCGTGTCAAGCAAGTCCCTGAAACCCAAGTCTCGGTAAATCTTGGTAAAAATAATTTTTGGAAGGGAAAAGAAACAAGGAATAATTATAAAAAAAAACTCCAAGATTTGCTGGTATTTTATTTTCCTGTTTTGGTAACTTTACACCGGTGCTAATCCTTAACTTTCTAAAAAATAATAATAATAATAAAAAAAAATATCTAATTATTTATAAAATTACTATTATTCTTTATTTAATTACCATTAAACTCATAATATTACCCGAAATTAAAAGAAAACCTAAAACTTAGCAACTGATATTTCTTTTTAATTTTAGATTTTTCATATTCAAACCGTATTTTACCGATACTGATGAGTACAAGGGGCAACCACCATATTTTCAAGTTCAGGATGAACTCAAAGAGTTTGATCTCCTACTTTGTTCTGAAACAAATCCTAAGCAAGAGTGGGTGTGAACCAGCAAGAACTTGGAGATCAAAGCTCTACAATCCTAGTTTATGACGCCTATGCTACTGTCTCTGCCTTTGCTTATAGGTGTGCAGAGCTCAAATCAAAAGAAACAGAGTTGAGGTTGATTGAGGATTCTATCATAGAGCTCTCAGCAAAGCTTCAACAAAAAGAAGAGAAATTGGATTCAGCTCGACAACATGTGAAACATTGTGCCAGAAAAATTGAATCAAAAGAGGAGGAGCTCAATAAAATCAAAGGAAGAATAAACACATATGATACAGAGCTTGAATCGAGAGAGAGGGAGTTCAATGCCATTCAACTGTCCATTGAAGACCGGAGTGAGGAACATAAAGGGAAGGAGAGGCAACTGAAATCTGTCCAACTATCGATAGGAGAATGGGAGAAAGAGCTGAAAGCAATGAAGGAACAGAAATATCCCATCCAAAAATCAGTTGTGGAATGCTCTGAGGAGCTCCAATCAAAAGAGAAGAACCTTATTTTGGCAAGAGAATCTCTCAGAGAATGTTGTGATAATCTCGAATCGAAGAAGGTGCAGCTGGATTCAATTCAACGTACTGGTTATGATTATAGGTATGCTTATAGGCACATAATATGCTTACAGGTATGATGTGGGAGCCTTTTATGATTTTTGAAAACCCTATAAAAAAAAAAAACCAAATTGATTTCTATTGGTTATAGAACCCTAATTGAAAAGGAAAGGGAGAGAAGGAAAGGGAAAAACATTGGGAAAAAAAAATTATATAAGAAGGCAATTCTATCTCTAATTTTTTTTTTTAATTTTTTGTTTGACAGTGTTATTTCTTAAATTATAGCGGAAAAGTTAAAATGCAGTAGTTTTTTTTTTTCAATTATCCCAAGAATCAATAATGTTAGGCTGATTTGTGGGGCTAGCATTTTATCACAGGCAGGAAAAATTTTTCTAACTCAAGGATTGCTAGTTATTTTTATTAAGGGGAGAACTAAACTAGATATCTTCCGCTAGGGTTTTTATTCTTTATGTTTCCGGCATATGCTAGCTGTAGGTGTATATTTTGCATCCAGGAAGAATACACTTTGAGTTTTTCATGATGTATTTTTCATATAGGGTTAAGTATCTGTTTTGCCTTTTCTTTTTCTAATATCTGATCATTTTCCCTTTTAATATCATTTTATAGGGGATTGAAGACAATGCAACTTATCCAGCAATTTAACCTGAGCTTAATGCAACCTTAAAAAATTACTGTCTCTCCCCTGAAGTCTTTTGACTTTAACATGTAGCAAGCATCTCAACAGAAAACCATATTCAGCATAATTCCCATTCATATTTTTTGAAACAGTACACTAATATTCCATAAAAATTCAAGAGAGAACACAAATAATGGAAATCCAATCGGCCATTTACATGCCATGAAGATATCGAAGGAAATAAGAGGCCATTTTGTATGCCTAAACCTTTATTTACCTGCTTAAATATGCAGCCATACTATTACCATTCACATATATTGCATATATATGCAAGCTGCTAAGTAACAATGATCTTAAGGTCCATTATGAATAGCAGCAGCCGTGGTGGGGAATGACACCGAGGGGATAGAAGATGGAGGGCTTGGCACTGAAGGGATAATTGGTGGAAGTGGAGGCAACCTGACAAGTGGTGGATCAGGCAAATTAGGAAGAACTGTAAAGCCGGGAATATTACGCGTTGGAGGCAGGAGATGACGAGCTGCCACAGCAACATCAATGCTTGAAAATGACAATGTGATCATGAACATAGCCAAAATCAGTTAGCGAGAAGATGCCATGGTATAATAATATAAGAACAAGAAATCAGTGACCTCTGACCTAGAACAATCAGGCAAGGAAAGCAATAGAGGCTTATGGGGTGTGCAAACTCTGACCTTCCTTTTGCTATTTATAATCGAGGACATTGATTCACTGTGTAAATGAAGGGCAGGCAGTAAGCTGCTGCATTTGATGAGTTTTGTTGCATGTGCTTGGTTAAAACTGAAGTGCTTCAAAAGCAGAAATCAAGCAACTGGTACATATTACTCCAGCTGCTGTTAAAATTTTCATCTTCAGTGCTTTCAAATGAAGTAGTAGTCATCACATGAGTCTACCTAATTTGTTTGGTAGATGCAGGTATGTCTCAAAATTTCGAATAAAGTTACACAAATAATAGTGTCAGTCCACTGACGTTCCATATTGATTGCTATCTGTGGTCATGGAAATTTGGTCCAAGGATGTTAATTCGAGGCAGTAAGATGTCAGTGTTTGGTTAAGATGAGTACTGCTCTCATTTCAGTCTTCATGTGAAGTGGCTGCTAATGTTGTTATAGTCTTCATACCAGTAGCTAAATAGTTTGATAGATTCAGATATGTGTCAAAAATTAGATACAAAAATAAAACTACACAACTACTCTTTCTTTTCTTCTATTAATTTTTTTTCTTACATTTATGTAGTTAACTTCTGTTTGGGGCCATTACATTCTGTTTTAGGAACTGTAATTAATGATGTGTTCAATATGATATGTCGGTGATCTATTAGTTTGTTCCATGTAACCAGATCATTATTTGATTGGAAAAATTATTCAAGTCCTTAATGATTTTTCCTTATACTAAGTCCTTTCTGGTTCTCAAACATGGATGATATCAATCATGATTTTCCTTTCTTAGAAAAAATGAATTTCTGGTTCTCAATATGATATATCAGCGATCTATTAGTTTGTTCCATGTAACCAGATCATTATTTGATTGGAAAAATTATTCAAGTCCTTAATGATTTTTCCTTATACTAAGTCCTTTCTGGTTCTCAAACATGGATGATATCAATCATGATTTTCCTTTCTTAGAAAAAATGAATTTCTGGTTCTCAATATGATATGTCGGTGAGTCAATATTTTAGGAGTCGATGAAGAAGGGCGTCAACGGAAGCTTATTAAGGAAAGGATTAGATGTTGTCAAATTGTCAGTCACATAGATTTGCTGCTGATTTCTTTCCCTTATCTGTCAGAAATGTTAAGAGAAGGGTATCTTTGCTACAGCTGATTATTCACAATGATGCTGGTTGAGGCCTTCTTGTGGTTTATCTTAATTTTTTTGCAGAGGATGCTGCCAGGATAAAATATGGGTATTACAAAGGTTTCATGTATATCCTTATCCGGTTAACCTAGTTTTGCTGGAATGCTGAAACAACGGAGACTCAGGTTAATGTGTTCCTGTGGAGGTAAATGCAGAATCTATTCTGTTATCATGCTTACGCAACTCTGCTTTTTTTGTAGTTGTCTGATGCTTTGTTTTATTATGGTGTTTTGGCATATTTTGCATCAAACTCTGCTACAGAAAATGCAAAATATTTCTGTTTAGACCGAAAAGTTCAAATTGCAACCCAGTTTAAAGGACGGTCAAGGATATTGTTTGAAACAAGAATCTCAACAGAAAAACATATTAAGCATAACTCCATTCATATTTTGAAACAGGATACCAACATTATTTTCATGTGAAAATTCAAGAGAGAACACAGATAACTGAAATCCTCGGGCGGTTTGCATGCCATGAAAATATGAAAGGAAATAAGAGGCCATTTTGCATGCATGAACCTTTATTTACCTGCTTAAATATGAAGCCGTACTATTACCATTTACAAATATTCCATTTATATGCCCGCTTCAAATAACAATGATCTTAAGGTCCATTACGAATAGCAGCAGCCGTGGTGGGGAATGACACTATGGAGGGCTTGGCACTGAAGGGATAGTTGGTGGAAGTGGAGGCAATCTGACAAGTGGTGGATCAGGTAAATTAGGAGGAACTGTTAAGCCAGGAATATTATGCGTTGGAGCCAGGAGATGGCGAGCTGCCACAGAAAATAACAGTGTGATCATGAACATAGCCAAAATCAGTAAACGAGAAGATGCTATAGTATAATAATATAAGAACAAGAAATCAGTGACCTCTGACCTAGAACAATCAGACAAGGAAAGCAATAGAGGCTTATGGGGGTGTGGAAACAGTGATCTTTCATTTGTTATTTATAGTCGTGGACATTGATTCAGAGTGTGAATGCAGTGTGGTAAGCTGCTGCATTTGGTGAGTTTTGTTGCATGTGCTTTGCTATTACTCAAGTACTTCAAAAGCTGAAATCAGGCAACCAGTACATATTACTCCAGCTGCTGTTAAATTTTTGTCTCACTGCCTTCAAATGCAGCTGTAGTCATCACATGAGTCTACCTAATTTGTTTGGTAGATGCAGGTATGTCTCAAAATTTCGAATAAAGTTACACAAATAATAGTTTCAGTCCACCGACGTTCCATATTGATTGCTATCTGTGATCATGGAAATTTGGTCCGAGGATGTTAATTAGAGGCAGTAAGATGTCAGTGTTTGGTTAAGATTAGCACTGCTCTCAATTCAGTTTTCATGTGAAGTGGCTGCAAATTTTGTTGTAGTCTTCATACCTGTAGCTAAATAGTTTGATAGATTCAGATGTGTCAAAAATTAGATACAAAAACAAACTACACAACTACTCTTTCCTTTCTTCTACTAATTTTTTTCTCACCTTTATGTAGTTAGCATCTGTTTGGGGCCATTACATTCTGTTTTAGGGACTGTAATTAATGATGTGTTCAATATGATAAGTTGGCGATCTATTAGTTTGTTCCATGTAACCAGATCGTTATCTGATTGGAAAAATTATTCAAGTCCTTAATGATTTTTCCTTATACCAAGTCCTTTATGCTTCTCCAACAGGGATGATATCAATTATGATTTTCTTTTCTTAGAAAAAATTATTTTTCGAGTCAATATTTTAGGAATCAATGAAGTAGGGCGTCAACGGAAGCTTATTAAGGAAAGAGTTAGATGTTGAATTGTCAGTCACAGTGTTTTGCTGCTGATTTCTTTTCCATATCTGTCAGAAATGTTAAAGAGTAGGGTATCTTTGCTACAGCTGATTATTCACAATGATGCTGGTTGAGATCTTGTGGTTTATCTAAGTTTTTTTTGCAGAGGATGCTGCCAGCATAAAATATGGGTATGACGAAGGTTTCATGTATATGCTTATCCGGTTAACCTAGTTTTGCTGTAATGCTGAAACTACGGAGACTCAGGTTAGTTTGTTCCTGTGGAGGTAAATGCAGAATCTGTTCTGTTATCATGCTTACGCAACTCTGCTTCTTAGATTACTTTTCTGATGCCTTGTTTTATTATGGTGTTTCGGCATATTTTGCATCAAACTCTGCTACAGAAAATGCAAAAGATTGCTGTTTAGACCGAAAAGTTCATATCGCAACCCGGTATAAAGGACAGTCAAGGATATTGTTTGAAACAAGCAGCTCAACAGAAAACCATATTAAGCATAACTCCATTCATATTACTTGAAACAGTATACCAACATTATTTTCATATGAAAATTCAAGAGAGAACACAAATAACTGAAATACTCCGCGGTTTGCATGCCATGAAAAATATGAAAGGAAATAAGAGGCCATTTTGCATGCATGAACTTTTATTTACGTACTTATATGTGAAGCCATACTATTACCATTTACATATATTCCATATATATGCTGGCTTCGAAGTAACAATGATCTTAAGGTCCATTACGAACAGCATCAGCCGTGGTGGGGAATGACACTATGGAGGGCTTGGCACTGTAGGCATAATTGGTGGAAGTAGAGGCAACCTGACAAGTGGTGGATCAGGCTAATTAGGAGGAACTGTAAAGCCAGGAATATTACGTGTTAATACAATGTGATCGTGAACATAGTCGTGTGCATTAATTCAGCGTGTAAATGCAGTGCGGTAAGCTGCTGCATTCGGTGAGTTTTGTTGCATGTGCTGGCCAAAACTTGAGAACTTCAAAAGCTGAATTCAGGCAACTAGTACATATTTCTCCAGCCGCTGTTAAATTTTAAGAGTAGGGCATCTTAGTACAGCTGGTTATTCACAATGATGGTTGAGGCCTTATTGTTGTTTTATTTTATTACGTAGCAGAGGATGCTGCCAGCATAAATTGGGCATTACAAAGTATTCGCAGACATTCTTATCTGGTTACCCTATTTTTCCTGTAATGCTGAAACTAGTGAAACTCAGGTTTTTTTTTTTTTTTTCATATGGAGGTAAATGCAAAATCATTTTCGTAATTGTGCTTATGCAACTCTACTTCTTAGATTACCTTTTGCTTTGTTTTATGATGGTGTTTCGGCATATCTGTTATAGAAAATGAAAAAAGATTTATGTTTAAATAGAAAAGTTCATATTGCTAAAGTATTGCAACCAGGTATAAAGGAGAGTCAGGGATGTTTTCTGCAGAATTCATTTTCCCAGGGCTCCTTTTTGCAGAAATAAAGGTTCTGTTGTTAGAAATAATGGAGTGCAAGGTGATGGAATTGAAATTTTGAAGATGTAGCTCTGCTTATAGACTGGAAATTTTGGTTTTATAAAACTGAGAATGTATACATGGACACAAACTTGCATGCGGAGGCTCTAGGGCTAGTAGTTGCTGGCTGGCTCGATCAGGGAAACTTCATAATGTGAGATGACAGGTTTTTTTTCAGAATTTGATTAAGGCAAAAACATAAAAGAAAATGAAATTTAAGCAAACAACCTTTTATTCTGTAATAATGGATTAAAATACACACAAAAGTATATGGAAACTACTGTTCCGAGATAGTGGAAACTAATAAAGCACACGTACACAAGGAAGAAGAAACACCCCAAATAAGCTCACATATGTGAGTCTAACTATAATTACATACAACTATAAGCCTTCATTGCCTCCCAAGTCAAACAAGACAGACAAAATTCCTTCAAAAAGAAACATGAAATACTACTGCATGTCTTGCATCACAAGAAAGGAAGCGCAAAAAGGGTTAACTATATTAAGAGAAGATAAATTGAGCAAACTCAAGGGCTAGTAGTTGCTGGAGGAGGGGAAAGGAATGGAATAGAGGGAATAGTTGGAATTGTGGGGATTGAGGGCATGCTTGGAAGAGGAGGCAAAGTGACCTTTGGGACTGTAGGAAAGGTAGGGATGGTGGGAATGCTAGGAAGTGGTGGCAGTGTGGGCTTCGGTAGGGATGGTTGAGTTGTAGGCAAGGTGGGCAATGTGGGCTGTGGAAGGTTTGGAATAGAAGGCAATGGTGGCATTGGTATCTTAGGCAACGTTGGCAACTGGAGGAGATGACGGGCAGCTATGCTAACATTCATGCTCGAAAATGTCAGAGCGATGAATAAAGCTAAGATAAAGCTTTTGCAAGAGGCCATCACTAGAATTCAAGATACAATACTTGTGATCACCAGAAATGTAGGACAAATAAGTTGTTCTATTCGGCTTGCATGGGAATGTTAAGGCTGATTATACAAGTATTTATAGTAGGACATGAATCATTATGGCGATTTAGGCACTACTAGTTGGTCGGAAAATCCTGAAAGACAATTTTTAGGTTTATTGTTAGTTCACCTACTTCTATATCACATTAGTTGACTATTGTTTCTTTGAGATTAATCTGTTTGGTTATCCAATTAGAGTTCATGGACAAACAACAAATCTTATAAGTGTCCTTTGGTTGATCCTCAGTTAAGTTCTCGGCTCGTAAATTAGTATACTACTGCTCTTCTGGAAATTAACAAATTTATACAACCAATGTTGTTAGTTTGCAGCAAGCAACCATGACTTGGAACCCTTGAGTTTTCTTGTTGGCAGTTCATCTTCTCATGTGCATTTTGTTGAAAAGATGTCATAGGCTTCTTACAGGTGTTGTTGAATAAGATTTAGCAGGTTCTTGGGGTTGGTGAGTTGAAATCTCATAATTAATGCCTCCTCGCTACAAAAGGAAAGTCCAGGTGATGACAGAACAGTCAAATATAAAAACAATTTCCTGTACTCCAGTCTCCAATACCATTATCTGAAGAAAACATTACTAAATGTTGGTCAAGTGCAGGTCACTAGCCAAGTCTGCAATATAAAACAAATCATATTTATAACTGCAAATTATAGGTGCCTTTAAGAAGATAATCTATGCAACATTTTCTGGATGTTAATAAAAGGTTGGTTGTGTTTCAAGCAATGAATTAACATGTTAACAGATCATATGACAATTCATCAAGTGCCATTAACAAGTTGTTCATGAATCAATTGTACATGTACAACCTTAATCAAACATGGTTTTAAGTCATTTACGATAAACCGCGCGCCATTTCAACCGATGTTTCGCACGGCGGAGGTTTTTCTAAGAGATGCAACTGCGAAAAAGATAACTGCAGACATCGAATTTAAATTTTGAATCAAGTTATCAAATATATTACCATCAATTTATGATAACAGCATCTTTTTTTCTTTTTCTTTTTTTCACGGGATCTCTTTTCGGCATGTTACCTTTACTGCTTTGAACTTGTAGAAACACAAAATCGATATGAAACCAGTTTACCAGGCAGTACTTTTGCAGTAGAGGAATATCAGTTAGTAGCGATGATTTGTGATGCACAGATCTAGACGACTGCTTTACGCATCAAGAACATCTAGTCACAAAAAGCTTGCATCTCTTGTAAAAAAAAAATGAAAACCAGGCCATTGATTTCTTTACCTGACACTTTTGAAAATTCTGAATTGGATAATTTCCTTACGTATAAAATATAAATGCATGAACACATGTATAATCGGAATATGCATTACTGGATGTATGTTTTGATGTGGAGATCTCACAACAATCCTTCAGAAACCCAAAGGGTAATTTATTATCATTTCAAATAGCATCTCAAACACTACTGAATTCAACCAGAACACATAGATACATCTAAACAATAAATGCACTAACGGTTCCATGGTTAAGATTATTTCAACAGAATTATTAAGAATCTAGAAGAAACCATTTCCATATCCAAGATTGTATCCATAAGGAGTCATTGTTGTGCTGCTTTGATTGAAAGGAGTCCCAGTCATGTTTGTGTTGAAAGCAGTCATGGTTGTGTTTGAACTGAAAGGAGCCACAGCCATGTTTGAGTTGAATCCTGTATTACTTGTATCAAAGGGAAGATTCCCAGCAGCGCCGGGGTTTGGAGAGAAAAAAGGCTGAGGAGGAGCTGAATTTTGAAGCAGAATCTGCTGGGCTTGCCAGGCCAGATTCTGCTTTAGAGTAAGAAGAGATGCCTTCAATTGTTCAAGCTGTGCCACGTTAAGTTCCTGAATAGGCCTGTCCCACCAGTTCTGACTCTGACTAGCTTTCCTCAGTTTGTCCAGCTCTTCACCTCTTTTCTTTTCCATGTCCAGCTGGTTTTGCGCCTAGTGAATCATTTATTAGTAAAAAGAATATTTTTGTTTTCTGATGAAAGCAGACTGATGGTACTAAAAATTGCAATCAAAATTCATGTACCTGAGTTAGCTTCATGTTGAGTTCACTGATCCTAGCTTTCCGGTGAGCCTCAATCAGATGAAAAGCACCTGAAGTCTGGGGAATATTTCCCGAGACATAACGTTCCAGCACCTTGTCAACAGAAGGGTGGCCAAAAGAGAAGACCTTCTTGCCGGGCGAGAACACAATGATGGCGACTTCAGCACCACACAGAGTTGAAATTTCACTAGCCTTCTTGAAAAGGCCAGACCTACGCTTTGAGAAGGTTACCATTAGGTTGCTTTCGTTAGCTATTTTGACCATCTCCAACTTTTGGCGACCCTTGCTGCTTCTAACCATGGTTAATCAACAAGAAGGACCTCACCAACAAAAAAGAGAGAAAGCTATCTTTAGAACAGTACAGGTAGAGGGGAGATGGTTCACACTTTATACAGGTTTCAGGACTTGAATCTGAGAGTTGGAGACGTCAAAATTCACTGAATTCTTGGGGGCAATTCTAGCGTTATGCTTGTATTTATTAGCTTTCTAGTTTTGGAGGGTTCAGAATCCCCCGAGGACTGACGTATATGGTATACAAATTTCACACCATCAACTTGTAGAACCAATCTTTGCTGGCTAGACCGTTCACCGATTCACCGCCAATGAGATACGCCGAGGAAATCTCTTGGAAACGCCCTTGTCCACAGCCTGACCTCCCTTGCTGTCCTGTGATGAGTAGGTGAAATGGTCTAGCCTGACATCTCAGATCATAAAATCCTCTGGTTGGACTTACCAAATGCGTAACTAATAATTGTCCAATATGAGATAAGGGATGTTTGGAAGAAGAATTTGTATGCATATCTACCATTATGTTTCTATATAGTAAACTTGCTAGTATTTCACTTTTTTTCCTCTTATATGAGTATAGCAGAATCCATAATCTGATATAACTCCAAAGGAAAATGTGACATCCTTCTGCCCAAGTAATTTTCTCTGCTTTCATACATTTTCCTTTGCAATTTCATGTGGAATTGGAAAACTTATCACATATGCAATTTTTCACTAGATTGCAAGTAAATTTTGCTTTAAAGACCCCCCCCCCCAAAATAAATAAATAAATAAATAAATAAATAAATTATCTTAGTTGTAATAATTACACCATTCATATGGTTTATTTTCCAGAATATTCTTAGTTTCCTATTCAAGAGACTATCCTTA